>LNFM01008030.1_pt1 | contig 21977 bp, 12 predicted proteins | sample 596031 | NCBI WGS metagenome assembly LNFM01 (sample SAMN04254537, study PRJNA301005) | activated carbon metagenome | isolation source: dual media filters at the Ann Arbor, Michigan drinking water treatment plant | place: USA: Ann Arbor
GCCGGGGCCTGCGGCGGCCGCACCGGTTTGAAAAAAACTCAGCGATATTCTCCTGTTAGGGGCTGGCCGCGGGTGCGCTGACACGAAAAATTCCATTGCCGCTCGAAGCACGCAATGATATGCCTTACGACGCTAACGAAGCCGTGGGGGTTTTGGAGGGGGGTTCTATGACGCGTGCCAACAAGTTGATGACGGCCGCCGTATGTTCGGTGGTTACCGTCGTCGTAGGCGCATCCGCCGCCTTCGGTAACGGATTCCTCGAGAATCGCCCATGGCAGTTCGATACGGCCAACGACAAGATTGCCAAGGGCTCTTTGGTCGACCTTCGCGAGAAGAAGAAGGGCGGCTTCTACGACGGGTTCGACACCAACATCAACAACACCTACACGACCAACATCGCCGGCGATCAGATCAACTGCAACCTGACGGCGTCGGCGATCGGCAATTCGGCGTCGAACGGCGTCAGCAGCAGCGCCTCGTCGCCGGTGATCGATATGCCGGGCAATATCGGCGCCGATGCCACCGGCAATATCAGCAGCACGTCCACCAACGGATCGTCTCCCGGCAACGGTGACGGCAATTCGGCCAACAGCAGTTCCACCGGGCAGTCGTCGGCGGTGGGTCAGGCCGGCCAGCTCAGCAATACCTCGCAGGGCAACACGGGCAGCCCCCAGACCGCGACGGTGGACAATTCCAGCATTTCGGGCAGCGTCGACGGCATGAATTCGTCCGGGGGGACCTCCGACGTCGCGCTGAATTCGGATCAGGGCAACCAGGACAGCCCGCAGACCGCATCGGTCGACAACAGCGAGGCCTGCGGTTTCAACGAATCGGCCAGCGCACCGCTGAACTAGGCGCTCAGTTCAGGCCGGCCAATGGCCAGCCGAGGAACGAGGGGCAAGAGGGGGACTATCGTGACGACCGGCTTTACTTGGTGCAGAAAAATCGTCACCTACGCAGCGATCATCTCGCTGACGGGGTGCATGGCGTCCATCGATCACTACAAGCGCAATCCGGACGAAGCGCCGACCGTTCAGGGTCCTCCGGTCACCGACAATACCACCCCGCTGGAGGGTACGTTCCAGTGCATGGCCCAGAAGATCCGCGAGAGCGGCCGCAACAGGATTCGCGTCGCGGTCGGCACCGTGAAGGACTACACCGGCAAATTCAGCGAATCGGAAGGCGGCAACCCGATCACCCAGGGCGGTTCGCTCATGGTGATGTCGGCGCTCGGCAAGCTGGGCGACGCGGTGCGGCTGCAGGAACGTTTCGACACCCAGGTCACCGAACTGGAACTGCGCTACCTGGACCGGCGCTACCTGGGCGATGGTTCGGTGCATGAGGTGCGCGGCAAGACCGGCGGGACGCAGAAGGTTCCGTGGAAGCCCTATTATGGCGGCACGGTCATCGAATCCGACTACTTCATCGTCGGCGGCATCACCGAGCTGAACTACAACGTGCACTCGGGCGGTCTGGAAGCGACTGTAGACGGCATCGGCGCCAAGGGCCGCGTGTTCACGGTCAACGTCGCCGTCGACCTGCGCATCGTCGATACCTCGTCGCTGGAAGTGCTCAAGACCGTCAGCCTCCAGAAGCAGATCACCGGCTATGAAGTCGCCGCCAACGTGTTCGAGTTCTTCAAGAACACGCTGGTCGACGTGAATGCCGGCATGAAGAGCCAGGAGCCGCTGCAGCTCGGCGTCCGCACCACCCTGGAACTGGGCGTGCTGCAGCTGGTCGGCTCGGTGGCGGGCATCGACGAGAGGCCGCTGGTCAATTTCGAGGGCGTCAACCCGTGCCCCTCCGTGGCCGGCGTTCCGGTCGCCGTCGCGCCGACCGAGCCCCCGCCGCCGCCGGAAGCCCCGGCTCCCGCCAAGGCCAGCACCTTCACGGTTTATTTCGCCACCGCCAGCGCGCAGCTGACGCCGGAAGCGCAGAAGACGATCGCTGACGCCGCGGCCGCCGCCAAGGCCGGCCAGGCCGCGAACCTTCTGCTCGAAGGCCACGCGGATGCCCAGGGCGGCGAAGTCTACAATCTGGATCTGTCGCGGCGCCGCGCCGTGGTCGTCCAGGAGGCGCTGGTCAGCGAAGGCATTCCGAAGAACCGCATCTCGCTGGTGTGGTACGGCGAAAGCCAGCCGGCCGTGAAGACCGGCGACAACACCGCCGAGCCGCTCAACCGCCGCGTGGTCATCCAGATCCTGGAAGATACCGCCCTGCTGAAGTGAGGCGCCGGATGCGGCCGTTGGCAAGCCAGGGGGAACAACGGTGAGAGCATGGCGGTTGGGTTCGGGAATGGTCGCGGCGATGGTGGCGGGATGGCTCGCCACCGCCGCGAATGCCCAGCCGTTGAACTCGGAGAGGTCCGTCGAGCCGGTCACCGGTGACGCCTCGCCGCTGGGCGGGGTGGATGACGAATACGCCGTTCGCCCGCCACCCGCCACGACCCCGCCGCCGTCCGGCATCACGGGCCAGCCGGCGCCCGGCGTCCAGTGGGCCGAGCATGTCTCGCCCTCCTTCCGCCGCTGGATCGAGGGCGACGCCGCGCCCGCGCCGCGCGGCGAGGCCGCCGATCCCACGATCCGCAACCGCCCTGATGCCTTTCAGCGCGGCAGCGACCTGAGCAACGTCGAGAACGCCCTCGACAGGCCCGCCGCGGCGACGCCCGACAACGGTGGCGTCGGCGCCCGCACCGTGTTCATGAAGCGGGTCAGCCGCGCCCACGCCCGGTCGATCGTCGGCCCGGAAGGGGCGCTGATGGGCGCCGAGCTGGCCGATGGCATTTCCATGGCGCCGCTGTCGCGCAGCCGGTCCAAGGGCACGCTGTTCGACCGTTCGCTGCCCGAGACCGGCGCGCCGCCGAAGCTGGCGACCGGCCCGTTGCCCGGCGACGGCCCGCTGCAGGACGTTCCCGCCGAGGAGCGTTACGACGGCGGTCCGCTGTTTAATCCGGATGCCGCGCCGGACGAGCCTGCCGAGGACAAGGCCTACATGGTCGCTCTCGCCAGGGGCGATCTCGCCGGTGTCGATCTCGGCGACAAGGTCAGCGTGGTCCACGTCTCCCAGTTCGCCAAGGGCGAGCGGCCCGAGAGCGGCGAGTTCGTGGTCTATCCGCGCAGCCGGTTCCGGCCCTGGGGGCCGATCAACTCGTTCGAGAACGTCAACTCGTTCCAGGCCATCAACGTGGAGCCGCTGCAGAGCGCCGAGGATCCGTCCGATCCGTCGCCGGTGGCGCGCAGCGCCTATTCCATCGGCAACTGGGACCAGCCCGGCTTCGTGCAACTCTCGCTGTCGGACCAGTCGCTGTATGATCGCCGCGAATGGCTGATCCGCCATCTCAACGACTGCTGCGGCCGGAACTACGTCTCGGTCATGCACGATCCGCTGGCGCTGGTGCTGCATCCGAACGGTATTTTCTTCATGCCGGGACAGACCGCCACCATCGTAACGCCGATTCCGCTGGTTCCCGGCATCGCTCATCTCGGGACGACGCCGATCTCCAGGGATGGCTCCCCCCGCGGTCCTGGATTTCCCTGAGGCCGCCCTGCGGGAACCACCGTCCCACCCCTGCGCTTCCTAGAGGCGGCCCTTCGGGGCTATGTATGATGCTCCGGCGAATCACCCACGAAGGAGACCGCGCATGCGCATCGGCATTCTGACGGGCGGGGGCGATGTGCCTGGGCTCAATCCCTGCATCAAGGCGGTGGCCACCAGCGCGGCGGAACTAGGCTGGGAAACCATCGGCTTCCGGCGCGGCTGGGCCGGTCCGCTGAACATCGACCCGGACGACCAGGAATCCATCGCCATGCATACCCTGATCCTGGACCGCGGCCGGGTGCGCGGCATCGACCGTACCGGCGGCACGGTGCTGCACACGTCGCGCACCAATCCCGGGCGGGTGGCGCTGAAGGATCTGCCGCCGTTCCTCGAAGCGCCCTACGCCGTCGACAAAAACGCCCGCATCGACTGCACCGACCATGTGCTCGAGGTGCTGGAGAAGCTGGGAATCGGCGCCCTCGTCGCCATCGGCGGCGACGACACGCTGTCCTACGCCGCGCGCCTCCACAAGGAAGGCTTCAAGGTCATGGCCTGCCCCAAGACCATGGATAACGACGTCTTCGGCACCGACTACTGCATCGGTTTCGGCACCGCGGTCAGCCGCAGCGTCGAGGCGATCGACGCGCTGCGCACGCCCACCGGCAGCCACGAGCGCATCGCCGTGGTCGAGCTGTTCGGCCGCAACAGCGGCGAGACGGCGCTGATCTCGGGCTACCTGGCCGCCGCCGACCGGGTGCTGATCAGCGAGGTGCCGTTCGACGTCGAGAAGCTCGCCGAGCTGGTGATGCGCGACAAGACCGACAATCCGGCGTCCTATGCCATGGTCGTCATCTCGGAAGGCGCCACCATCAAGGGCGGCGAGACCGTCGAGACCGGCGAGGCCGATCCCTACGGCCACCGCAAGCTGGGCGGCATCGGCGACATCCTGGGCGACGAGCTGAAGCGGCTCACCGGCCAGGGCATCGTCAACCAGTCGCTCGCCTACCTGATGCGCGCCGGCGCGCCCGACGCGCTCGACCGGATGGTGGCCTCGGCCTATGGCGCAGGTGCGATCCAACAGCTCGCCCAGGGCAAGAGCGGCCTGATGATGGCGATCCGCGACGGCAACTATACGACCGTGCCGGTCGATACCTGCGTCCAGGGCAAGAAGCGCGTCGACGTGGCCGAGCTCTACGACACCGATCAGTACCGCCCGGTGATCCGCCACGTCCAGGGCAAGCCGATGTTTCTCTACTGAGGCCGCCGGAAGCCGCTTACGGCCGCATGTGGAACAGCGTCTTGCCCGGCGTGCGCAGCGGCGCGGCCAGGTTGGCGAACTCGCAGAGCAGCGGGCGGGTGTCGCGCGGGTCGATGATGTCCTCGATCAGGAAGGCTTCGGCCGTGCGGAACGGCGAGCGCACCCGGTTCAGCCGCTCGAGGATGTCGGCCAGCATGGCGGCCGGATCCTCGGCCTCGCGCAGCTCCTGGGTATAGGCCGCCTCGATGCCGCCTTCGATCGGCAGCGAGCCCCAGTCGCCCGACGGCCAGGCATAGCGGTAGCGCAGCCGCTCGTGGTTGGTGTGGGCCGATCCGGCGACGCCGAACGCCTTGCGGATCACCACCGAGCACCATGGCACCGTCGCCTGGTAGACCGCGGCGAGCGCCCGCGAGCCGTGGCGGATGGTCGCCGCCTGTTCGTGCGCCACGCCCACGGCGAAGCCCGGATTGTCGACGAAATGCACCACCGGCAGGTGGAAGGTCTCGGCCATGTCGACGAAGCGGATCGCCTTGTGCGAGGCGTCGGCGGTCCACCCGCCGCCATAGAAGAACGGGTCGCTCGCGAGGATGGCCACGGGCCAGCCGTCGAGCCGGGCGAGGCCGGTGATCAGTGGCCGGCCGTTGTACTTGCCGATCTCCATGAACGAGCCCTGATCGACCACGGACTCGACGATCTTGCGCATCTTGTAGACCTTGCGCCGGTCCTTCGGGACGATGGTCAGCAGCGATTCCTCGCGCCGGTCCGGGTCGTCGGTGACCGGGCCGCGCGGCGGCAGCTCATGGATGCTGGGCGGCAGATAGGACAGGAAGCGGCGGGCATTGGCGATGGCCTCGTCCTCGGTCGCCACCTCGTCGTCGACCGAGCCGTTGCGGGTGTGCATCCAGCTTCCGCCCAGCTCCTCCTTGGTGACGTCCTCGCCCACATGCTTGGCGACGGGCGGGCCGGCGACGAACACCTGGCTCATCTCCTTGACCATCACCGAATAGTGGCTGGTGACGAGCCAGCGCCACGACCGGCACCATGCCCATGTTGGCGACCACGTAGTCCCAGCCCGGATTGCGCGGCAGGTAGGTGCGGCCGTCCTTCTCCAGCATCTTGACCGAGCCGCCGCCGCCGGTGCCGTCGATCAGCCGGACGAGCGGGATGCGCAGCTCCAGCGCCATCTGCTCGGCATAGGCCTGCTTGCCGGCGATGGCCGCGTCGGAAGCGCCGCCGCGCACGGTGAAGTCGTCGCCCTGCACCATGATGGTGCGGCCCTCGACCTTGCCGCGGCCCATCACCGTGTTGGCCGGCATCACCTCGACCAGGTTGCCGCTCTCGTCGTAGCTGCCCTTGCCGGCGAGACCGCCGACTTCGCGGAACGTCCCGGGATCGACCAGCCGGGCGATGCGGTCGCGCACCGTCAGCTTGCCCCGCGAGGTCTGCTTGAGCACCTTGTCCTCGCCGCCCATCTTCAGCGCCATGGCCTGGCGGCGGCGCAGCTCCGCGACGTCGGCTTCCCAACTCATCCGGTCTCTCCCCAATAGATCGGGAGGCATTGTCACGGATAAGCGGGCAGGACGCAATTCACGCGCGCAGGTTGATCCTGCAAACGAGAAACGGCGCCGGCCGTGGGGCCAGCGCCGTTCAATCCCGGAAAGGGAACTGGCTTACTTCTTGCCGAGGTTCTTTTCGAACTGGGCGGTCAGGATGCCCCAGATGTCGGTCTGCGCCTTGCGGGCGATCTCCGACAGGTCACCGAAATTCTTGGCGGCTTCCTCGGCCTTGGAACGGAAGGTCTCCAGCGAGCCGGTCAGCACGGTCTGGGCCTCGCCCTTGGCCAGCTTGCCGGCGGTCGCCTGCCACTCGGCGACGGCCTGGGTGGCGATCGCCTGCTGCTGCTTGACGATGTCCTGCAGCGCGGTCGCGGTGATCTTCGCAACGTCGCCCATGGCCTTCATGTTGCCCTGACCGGCTTCGTTCAGCGACTTCAGGTCAACGGCCGGGAAGCTGCCGCCGACCATCTTCTGGACGTTCTCGTACCAATCGGCGAAGGGATTCGCCGGCGTGTCGGTGTTCTTTGCCATCGTCGTTCCTCTCGTTGTCGCCTTGCGGTGGGTCGACCCCGATGCTCGGTGATGGGAAGGGTCCAACCGGCCGGGGCTGTTGTCTTGTGCGCCGCAATACAACATTGAAGCTTTATGTTGCAAGTGCGAACTGTCGTGTGGCGTCGCATAGCCTCCGTCAGGCGAAGGACGGCAGTCGGTAGACCCGGCTCGCGGTGCCTGAGAACAGCGCCGTCTTCTCGGCCGTGCTGAAGCCGGCGGCGATCTGCTTGAACGAATTCCACAGCACGCCGTAGGACACCGACAGCTTGTCGACCGGGAAATTGCTTTCGAACATGCAGCGCTCCGGTCCGAACACGTCGATCATGTGCAGGTACCAGTCGCGGGTCGCCGCCGTCAGCTCGGCCGAGGTCGGCGGCGTCTCGCGCTTGTGCCAGTTGAATCCGTTCACCGCCATGTTGATGCCGCCCAGCTTGGCGTTGACGTTGGGGCATTTCGCCAGCTCGGCCACGTCCTTCTTCCACTGCCGGAAAATCTCGTCGCGCTTGCCCTCATAGGGACCGATGCCCAGCGGGCCGCCGAAATGGTCGAAGATCACCGGGATTCCGGGGAAAGCGCGGGCCAGGTCGGTCAGCTCCGGGATCTGCGGATGATAGAGCCAGGAGTCGAAGCTCATGCCGAACGTGCCAAGCTGGGCGTAGCCCTCGCGGAAGGTGCGGTCGAGCAGCAGGTGCTCGGTCGGGTTGGTGTGCGAGCGGCGCACCCGGTCGTCCTTGTCCCAGCCGGCCGCGTGGCGGATGCCGCGGAACCGGTCGGGCGCGGCGTTCACGTGCGCCTCCAGCACCTCGGCGACGTCCGCGCCCAGGGTCAGGTCGGCGAAACCGACGATGCCGGCGCAGGCGCGGGTCTTGCCGTAGAGGCCGCTGGCGCTCATGGCGGCGACGCCGTTGACGAACTCGGTCTCGCCCACCGGCGCCATGCGCACCGGGCCGTCGGCCCGGTACATGGCGGCGCATTCCATGAACACGGTGGCGACGACGTTGTGGCCGCTGCCGGTGTCCTGCAGCAGCTCGTCGAGCAGGTAGCGCGAGCCGGGATGGTCCCACAAGTGATGGTGCGGATCGACGATCGGCAGGTCCGGCTCCAGCGCCGCCTCCCGCACCTTGGCCAGCCAGGCCGCATCTCCCGCCATCGCACTCTCCCGTTTTCAGTTCGGCAGCGAGCCTAACCCACACCTCGTGACAGGAAAACCGGGCTAATCGATTTCCGCGCTGGGCGCCTTGCGGGCGAGGCCGTCGAACAGGTCGAGCATGCGCTGGCGCCAGCCCTCGACGATGTCGCCCTCCTCGAGGATCGGGCCGGTGCTGATCCGCGCCCACATGAAACCGCCGAACGCGCAGTAGTCGGCATAGGCCGGCGCGGCGCCGGCAAGGAAAGGCTGCTCGGCCAGCGCGAGGCGCATTGGCTGCAGGGCGGCGCGGACCTGCTTGAGGTTTCCCTTCTCGCGGATCTGCTCGATGGTCATGCCGGTCCACTGGAAGCGGCTTTCGCGGTAATAGGGCTGGTCGGCCTCGGGCGTGAGGTCGAAGGTCGGCGCGCAGCACAGCATGAACAGGCTGGACAGGAACTGGCTGTCGCACCAGTGGTTGAACACCCGCGCCAGCGCCCGGCCGCCGTCGCCGCCGAACAGACTGGGACGGTCCGGATAGAGGTCCTCCAGGTGGCAGGCGATGCGCCACGAATCCGACACCACCGTGCCGCCGTCGACCAGCACCGGCACCCGGTCCTGGCCGGAAAAGGCGATGGTCGCCTTGTCGCCATAGCCGATGGCGACGGTCTCGGGCGCGAAGCCCTTGTGGGCCAGCGCCATCTTGGCCCGCCAGACAAACGGGCTGACCGAGCGGCCGTGATTGAGGACGAGTTCATAGAGCTGCATGGACGAAGTTTAACGCGGCCGGCCGCCTATTGCGCGGCGGAACCGACATGGAGCCGCGTGCTGTATTCCAAATCGACCGTGCCGTTTTGCGCGGTGCGGTCGAACAGCGCCGCTCAGTAATCCAGCTTGTAGCGGACCCGGAACTTCTGGTTGCCGCTGGTCGTCGCCTCGGTGCCGACGCTCAGGTGCTTGGTCAGGTCGATGTCGACCGAGGCGGACTGGGCGTCCTCCTCCTCGGTGGCGCTGCCGATCTCGACATAGATGTTCTTGGTGATGTACTTGCCGCCGCGGATCACCGGCTTGCCGGCACCGCCCTCGTCGCGGGCGCCGGGGCGGTCCAGCGTGCCGACAGTCAGCCGGTCCAGGCTGAAGGCGCCGCGCAGCTTGCCGATGACGTCGAAGCCCGAGCCCGACGAGCCCAGCGAGGCGACGGCGGCGGCGAGCTGGGCGGCCTCGAACGCCGACAGGTTCTGCTTGCCCTGGCCGAACAGCACGCGGGAGATGATTTCGTCCTGCGGCATCTCCGGGTTGGACGACAGCTTGATCTGCGGGTTGGAGGCGCGCCCGGTCAGCCGGATCTCGGCGGTCAGCGAGGTGACCGAATAGACCGCCCGGGCAGTGATGACCGGATCGAGATCCGTGCCGCCCAGCAGCTCGATCCGCGAGCCGTTCTGCAGCACGAATTTGCGGCCGGCGAAATCGAACTCGCCCTTCACCAGATCGACCCGTCCCTGCAGCGCGAGCTGGTCCGCGGTGCCGCGCACGCGGACCTCTCCGCGCCACTCGGAATCGAGACCGCGGCCGCGCACGAAGATGCGGTTGCCGGCGGTGACGTCGATTCGCAGCCGGGTCTTGAAGGTTTGCTCGGTCGGCTTCTCCGGCAAGCTGATCAGGCCCGGCGGCCGGTTGAGCTCGACCACGTAGAGCCTGACGAAGTCGTCCGACGCCTTGGCGTTCAGGGTGTACTCGGCGTCGTTGACCGTGGCCTCGCCCTCGAGCAGCGCGCCGTCCTTGTCCTGGGTGTATTGGATCTGGCCGGTGGCGCGCGCGGTCATGTCGCGCAGCTTCAGGATGCGCGCCTTGGTGAACCGGGCGGTGATGTCGGCCTGCGTGCCGCCCGGCGCCAGCGGCTTCACCCAGCCCGACAGCACGATCGATCCCTTGCCGCCGTCGGTCGCGTTGGTCGCGGGCAGCTCCAGCAGGCTGTCCTTGAGCACGAAGCGCACATTGGCCGCCTCGACCTTTGTGCCGGTCGACAGGTTGCGGTAGGTCATCCCGGCGATGGCGAAGCTGCCGTTCAGCGTGGGATCGGCGACCGAGCCGGTGACCCGCGCATCCACCGTCGCCCGGCCGCCCAGGATGTGCTCATAGGCGCCGGTCAGCGGCCACAGATAGGCCAGCTCGGCGTTGCCCTTGAGCTGCAGGGTCAGCGGCTTGTCGACCTCGACCGCGAGCGCGAACGGACCCTTGGTGCCGCGCGCCACCGGCAGGTCGAGTGTCACGTCGAGCGCCCGTTCGCTGCTGGTGTCGAGGGTCAGCCCGCCCTTCAGCCGGCCGTCCGCCAGCGTCACGCCGCCCTTTACGTCGACGGGCCGGCGGTCGAGCGTGTCCTCGACGATCAGGCCGGCGATTCGGAGCTGGGCGTTGCCGCGCGGCGCGCCGCTGGTGAAGTCGATCTCGCCGTCGATGGTCAGCCTGCCGGCCACGTCCTGGCCGTCGGTCAGCGCCGATAACGCCGCCAGGTCCAGATCCTTGCCGGAGAGGCGGGCGGTGCTGCCGCCGTCCCGCAGCGTCGCCTGCAGCTCCAGCGGCGCGCCGTTGTAGCTCATCCGGACCGGGCCGATATCGGTGTAGCCCTCCGCCAGCACCGCCGTGGCCGGCGCCAGCAGGGCGATCTTCTGGCCGGCTATGGTGCCGTTCAGGCTGTCGAGGGTAATGGTGTTGGGCGCCGCCAGCAGCGCGCGGTCGGCGCGCCCCTTCAGCGACAGGGAAAGCGGCCCTTCGAATTCGCCCTTGGCGGAGGCGGCAAGTGCCAGTCCGTTGCCGCTCGGCGTGATGGTGGCGGTCAGGCTGGCCAGCCTGGCGCGGTCATAGGTGACGTCCCTGCCGTCCAGGGTGATCCGGCGCACGTCTAGCGCCTCGCCGATGGCGACGTCGCCCATGAGCCGCGCGCTGGCCACGGTGACGGCGGACTCCCGGCCCGTGGCGAACGATCCCATGGTCACCGCCAGGTCGAAGCGCAGCCCCTGCGCCTCGCCCTCCGGATCGAGCAGCACGGTACCGTTGACGGATCCGGCCGCCGGCGTGCCGGCCAGCGCGGTCATCACGCCGCGTCCCGAAAGGCGCAGGTCGAGCTTGCCGGTCATCGGCGCGCCCAGGCTCGCGGCGGCGAGCACGCCCGACAGGCTCGCCGACTCGCCGTTGAGTGCGACGGGTTCGGACCGCCAGGCGCCGCTCTCGTCGAACACGAACGGGATCGCCGCGGTCATCGGCTCGCCGTCCATGGCGAAGGCGGCGTCGATCCGGCCGCGCGGCGCGCCGGCCACGTCGCCTGCCTCGGCGGTCAGCGTCACGTCGGTGATCCTGACGCCCGACAGCGAGGCGTGCGCCAAGGCCGCGCGCAGGGTCACGTCGGGCGACGCGGCGTCGCCCTTCAGCGTGCCAGTCACGGTCACCGGGCCCGAGGCCTTCAGCGCGCCGTCGCCGGTGAGGCTGGCGACGTTGGCGAAGCGTGCCTCATAGGCGGCGTCGATGGTCTCGCCGATCCGGCCCTTCAGGCGCGCCTTCACCTGCGCGCCGGCGACCGCGCCGTCCAGCGTACCCTGGCCGCGGCCGGCGGGATCGTCGAGCACCAGCCGGAACGTCGGCGACGGGCCGAGCAGTGCGGCGAGGCGCGCATCGGCCAGCCTGAGACCCTTGCCCGCGCCCTTCGCCTTTACCATCAGCCGGCCCGAATCGGGCTGCCATTCGAAGCTGCCGTCGGCGTCGACGCGGCCGCGCACGCCCGCGTCCACCCAGCGGCCCACATCGGCGACGGCGACGGTCGCCGAGCCTTTCACCGACAGCGGCGACAGGATCACGTCGCCCTTGGCGGCGATGCGCGAGCCGCCGTCGGAAAGCCGCAGGTTGGCGATGGAGATGCGGCCTTTCGCCGGGTCGTGACGTCCGTCCAGCATCCAGTCGGCGCGCAGGTTCCGCTCGGCGGCGTCGACGCCTTCGAGCGCGCCCTTGCCGGCCAGCCCATAGACCATGGCCTTGCCCGCGCCGATGGCGGACAGGCTGATGTTGCCGGAAGCCTTGCGCGCCGCGAAACCGTCACCCGCGAGCCGGTCGATGGCGATGGCCGCCGTCACGTTCGGGCCGTCACCGGTCTGGGTCACGGCACCGGCCAGCGAGGCCGTCCCGTAGGTCCAGCCGTCCAGCACCGGCGCGAACCACGCGGCGTTATTGGAGATGATGGAGAAGCGCGGCGACAGCATGGCCTTCCGGTCCGCCAGGCTGCCCGCCAAGCGGATGTCGGCGCCCTCGTTGACGATGCGGGCGGTGTAGGCGCCGGGCATGCCGTCCTTCAGCCCGAGGTCGAAGACCACGCGCGGCGCGCCGATCAGGGCGCTGATCTCGTCCCTGGGCAGGAACGGGCGCGGATCCAGCAACCCCTCGATATGCAGCCGGTCGGTGACGGCGATGTCGAGCGCGGCGATGGTCGTGTCGCCGCTCAGCCCGTCCAGCCGTCCGCGCCAGTTCTTCACCGATCCCTGGCCCGCCAGCACCAGCGAGATGTCGCCCTGCTCGCCGGGGAACAGGAATCCGCCCAGGCCCTGGCCGGCCTTGCTGACCAGCCTGCCGTCCAGCACCAGCCGGTCCTTGCCGGGGTCGTAGTCGACGGCGAGGCGGGCGTATTCGCCCTGCGCATCCTGCGGTGCGAGCGCGAGGCGCAGTTCTATGGCGGGATCGCGGGACCAACGGCCGGCGCCCACCAGGGTGAACACGGTCGGCGAGCCCTCGAAGCGGACCTCGTCGACCTTCAGCCGGTCGAGCCGCACGTCGACTGGCAATCTGGGCAGCTCGGTGGGCAACGGCTCGTCCGGGGCGCCCGGCGGCGCCCTCGCGATCAGCAACCGCCTGGCGGTCAGCGCCTCGACCCGGACACGTCCCGCCAGCAGGCCCAGATGGCGCCAGCGCAGGACGATACCCTCGGCCACCACCGTGTTCTTGCGGCGTTCGACGATGACGAGACGCTTGATGACGATCTCCGACAGCGGATCGCCATCGAGGCCGTCGACTGTGGCGACGGTACCGGTCGCGCGATCGCTCAGGGCGTCCTCGACGAGGCCCTCGATAACGCCGTTGAACGCGCCCACGCGCGCCAGCGCATAGAGCATGACGACGATCAGCAGCAGGCCGCCCAGCACGATGGCCGGGATGCGCAGCCGTCTCGTCATGCCCTTGTGCTCTATCGCCGCCTCCGCCATCAGAACGCCTGCCCTATGCTGACATAGATCTGGAACTTGTCGTCGTCGGGCTGCTTGTTGATCGGGAACGCGACGTCGAGCCTGATGGGTCCGAAGCCGGTGTAGTAGCGCACGCCGATGCCCGCGCCCCAGCGCAGCTTGCGCGAGAAATCGGGCAATTCGCTGTCGAACACGCTGCCGCCCTCGAAGAACGGCACCACGCCCCAGGTGTCGCTGATCTTGATGCGCATCTCGGTGCCGACCTCGAACAGCGACATGCCGCCGATGGGCTCGCCTGCCGGGTCTTTCGGGCCGATGGCCTGGTAGCCGTAACCGCGGATCGAGCTGCCGCCGCCCGAATAGAACCGCTTCGATGCCGGTACGCGGCTGATGTCGTCGGCGCCGAACAGCATGCCCACCTTGACCCGGCTGGCCGACACGAAGCGCCCGCCGTCATCGAGCCGGAAATAGACCCGGGCCGTGCCTTCCATGGACACGAAGTGCTTGCCGTCGCCGAACACCGCATAAGGCGACACCTTGCCGTCCAGCCGGTAGCCCTTGGTCGGGTCCAGCAGGTCGTCGCTGTGGTCATAGGTGACGATGGCCGGCAGGCCGACCAGGAAGTTCTTCGACGGCGCGAAGGCGTCGCGGGTGTCGAGATACGCCACTTCCGGGCCGAGCCGCACGCGCAACCGCTGGGTCACCTCGCGCTCCACCGCCGCGCGCAGCACGCCGCGATATTCCAGGAACGCGTCGGTATCCTCGCGCGCCGCCTCGGCGCCGAACAGCAGCTTCTGGTCCTTGCGCAGGAAGCGCGGCTTGGTCAGGTCGGCCTTGAACTGCACCAGCTTCTGGTCGCCTTCCAGCTCCAGCACCAGCCGCTCGCCGGCGCCGAAGATGTTGCGGTGCTCCCAGAACACCGAGCCGCCGAAGCCGTTGACGGTGGAATAGGACGCGGTGGCGCCGACCGACCGGTGCTTGGCCTCGAGCAGCCTGATCCTGACCGGCTGCCGGTCGCCCTGCAGCGGGTCGTCGGTATCGACCCGGATCGAGGCGAACAGGTTCATCTCGGTCAGCTCCTGGCGGAACGCCTCGATCTTGCGGCTGTCATAGACGTCGCCGGTCTTCCAGGTGACCGCCTTCATGACATAGCCGGGCTTCACCGTCGCCAGCCCGTCCAGCCTGATCTCGCCGAACCGCACCAGCGGACCGGTGTCGATCCGCACCCGGGCGGTCAGCTTGCGGTCCTTGTGGTCGGCCTTGAAGTCCTGCAGCGCCAGCTTGGCGCGCGGATAGCCGAACTGGGGCAGCTCGCCCATCACCTTCCCGAACGCCAGCGCCACGGTCTCGCTGCGCGCCGGCTGGCCGACCTGCGCCTCGGCGATCTTCCGCGCCTCGTCCTTCACCGACTGCGGCAACGCGGCGGGGCCGGTCAGCTCGATGACGTAGGCGCCGATGGTGAAGCGCTCCGCCGGCTCGACCGTGATGGCGACCCGGATCGGCTTGGCGTTGCGGTCGATCTCGTAGGTGATCTTCGCGCCGTAATAGCCCTCGGACCGCAGCACGTCGGCGAAGCCGGTGATGTCGCGGCGGATGCGGGCGCGCAGATCCCAGATCGACGCCGGCTCTTCCTTGCGCAGCCGCATCAGGTCCGAGCGGTCCTTCAGCAACTTCTCCAGGCCGGTTTTCTCCAGGCCGTTGATGTCGACCCGGTAGGCATAAGACGGCATCCCCCGGGCCGCGCGTTTGGCGTCCTCGGCCTCCTCCTCCTGCTTCTTCTCCTCGTCGAGCTGCCGGGTTTCTTCCCCGAGCTGCTTGCGGTCGGCCTCCTCGGTCTCTTTCTCTTCCTTGGTTATGGCGTCCGGCGCTTTGGGCTGCGCCATGGTTGACTGGGCGCGCGCCGCAGGCGCGCCGGCAGCCAGCACGAGCACGGCGCCCGCCATCATTGCGATTGTCCTCAAGGCCGGCCGAATCACCCTTCTCCGTCTGGTAGGCGGCATGGCCGCCGAGCTGGTCGCCACCGGGCCGCTCCCTCCGGGGAGCTAACGCGGCGGCGCGCGATTGGTTCTTCGGTGGCCGCGGACAGCGCCAGCCTCCGCGCCAGTCTGCCACAGGTGTCCCGGCGCAGGCCATCCGCGCGCGGGCATATTCCGCTACCGCTTTGTGATGTCTTGATGAAAACGTCCATCAGCGGTTGTCTATCGTTCACGGACCCGTTATGGTTTTACTTCAAATGTGCGGCGAAGCTGGCCATCACTTCGGCGCGCATGGAGCGGGGTTATCCGCTTGAGGGGGAATGAGGCCGAAGTTTTTTTGGGGGGCTACCAATGAACAACTCTCGCATCCTTACGTCGGCCAGCGTGTTCGCGCTGCTGTCCGCGGCCGGCGTCTCCGGCGCCCAGGCGACCACGCTGACCTATGATCTGAGCGTGATTCCGCCGACCTTGGCGGCGGCAAGCTTCTCGCACGGCGTGGGCACGGTGCAGTCGAACAGCACCACGTCGGTGACGGCGAGTTCGGCCAATGTGACCCTGGTCATGCCGCCGGCCTTCACCCCCGCGGACGTCGAGGGCGGTCCGATCGTCGCCCTCGCGGACTACAACACCATCTTCTCGCTGGCGGTCGGCAACGCCGCCGTCGATCCGATCATCGTCAACGGCTTGTACACCGATGTCGACGATCCGGATCCGGGCGCCTTCGTCGACCTGAAGGTGGTGACCGGCGGCGCCTATGCCACCGCGCCGCAGACGAATGCGGCCGTCAGCATCACCGCCTCGACCACCAACGGCCTCATCAACTCGGCGTTCGAGGATCTGGGCACCGGCAGCTCGGTCATCCTGGACAATCTGGGGATCCTGTCCGACGCCAGCGGTAATCTGGCGTCGACCGAAATCTCCGGCGTGCTCAATCCGCTGTTCACCAATGCCGACGTCGGTTCGTCGCTGCTGACCAACCCGGGCGCGCCCAACGAGTTGGTGGTGTCCGGCGGCCTGCTCGCCACCTCGGCGCAGCAGAACATCAACCTGACGGGCGCCAGCGCGGCGGTGTCTGGATCGCGGATCGGCTCGTCGGCGGTCGTCGACGGCACCCCGACCAGCCTGGTCGGGGTCAACCTGGACCTGACCAACAGCACCGTCCGGGCGCAGTTCACCGGCAACGAGGCCGCCAACCTGGTCGACATCGACCTGATCGACGGCAAGGACGTGGGCTTCACCAAGCTCGACGGCTCGGCGGGCGCGGTCAGCGTCCAGGGCAGTCAGGGCGGCGTGGCGTTCACCGCGTCGGTGACGGATTCGACCATCGAGATCGGCAACACCAACAAGACGTCGGCCAATCTGGCCGATGACGTCGCCGTCGCCGACCTGAACACGACCACCATCGACTTCACCGGCAACTCGATCCTGGCGGCCGCGTCGGACAACAGCTCGCTGAACCGCGTCCTGCTCGACGACGTCAGCCTGGATGGCAACGCCGTGGCCGGCGGCCAGCAGAACTCGTTCACCGTGGGCGCGCCGGACGTGGCCAGCGTGGCGGCCGACCTGTTCGTGCAGAACGTGCAGTACAGCGACGTCGCGGTGACCGCCACGGTGACCAACGGCGACCTCAACGTCAACGTCTCCGACATGACCTCGAGCGTGATCAACGCCACGGGCAACTCGATCGCGGCGACCTCCAGCGGCAGCGAGGCCGTCAACCTGATCGACGTGACCAAGGCCACCAGCCTCAGCGGCATCGCGGCGATCAACAACGCCCAGTATACCGAAGGGCTGCAGACGGCCACGGTGACGGGCAGCGAGCTGTTTGTGCGCGCCGCCGGCGATGCCGGCGCGGCCGGCACCGTGCCGGCCGACGGCATCTATGTCGACGGCAATTTCATCTATGCCGAGGCCGTCGGGAACTCGCAGAGCAGCAGCCTCGAAATCGATCAGGGCAATACGGTCACCGGCCTGGGCGGCGCGGCAGCGCCCACCATCTCGGTCAACCATGTGACCACCTCGGGCGCCGTCGAGGCCGGCTTCAGCGTGCTGAACGCCCAGGTCCTGGACGGCGGCGGCGCGGTTTCGTCCGTCGATACGCGGATCATTTCCTGGACGGCGCGCAATGGCGGTGTCGGCTCGGCGATCACCGATGCGACGGTCAGCGTCTCCGACAACCAGATTTACGCCCAGGCGATCGGCAACCTGTCGAGCGAATCCAGCATCACGATCGACGCCAACTCGCTGGCGGGCGGCGGCTCCAGCGGCACGGTCGGTCTGGTGAATTCCCAGACGGTGGAGGACGGCGCGCAGCTGTCGGCCACGCTGACCTCGTCCACCGACACCACGCTGATCGAGGTGGACGCATTCCCGAACACCTTCAGCAAGGCCGCCGTCAACGTCGACGACAATGCGATGAGCGCCTTCGTCTGGGCCAATCTGGTCGAAGCGTCCACCAATTCGATCACCCTCACCGGCTTGTCCATCTCGGACGGCACCTTCGATCTACCGGCGGCCAGTGTCGACCGCACGGGTTCGGCGCTGGTCACGACCGTCGATGCGGGCTTCGCGCTGCTCAACGACCAGTCCGTCGAGGACCTGGAAGGCGCCATCGTCACCGCGGTCACCGGCGACGAGCCGAACCAGAGCGACTTCATCCGGCTGCGCGCCGGTTCGTCGCTCACCAACATGTCCAACACCCAGGTGACGGCATCCGGCAACAAGGGAACCTCGGCCGCCACCCTGAACCAGGCCACGTCGGCGATCACCGTCGGCGGCGCCACCACCACCTCGCTCAACGGCTCGCCGTCGCTGGTCAACGTGCAGACGGTGGCCGACGAGGACAATGACGGCAAGTCGGCCGGCATCGAGGTGGACCAGTATGACGGCGACATCAGCGTCGAGGTCGAAAGCGGCGCGTTCGACATGCTCGGCGTGGTCGTGCAGATCAACGGCAACAAGCTGCTGGCGTCGGGCCGGGTCAACCTGGCCAGCAATACGATCACCGAAACTGCCCAGACCCAGACCCTGACGCGGACCTCCGCGGCCGCCGCGAACAACCTCGTCATCAACTTTTTCGAGGTGGATGTCGGCAGTGAGGTGTCGCTGGTCAACGATCAGTATTTCGAGAATCTGGCCGATGCCGGGGGCGGCTACGGCGTCAGTGTCGATCTCGACAATTCCGATCTCAGCATGAACATCCGCACGGCCGGCACCGATTTCGGCCAAGGCAGCGTGGCCGAGATCGACGGCAACTCGATCATGGCCCAGGCGATTGGCAACGACGCGACCAACGGCATCGTGCTGAATGTCGAGACCTACGACCTGACCGGCGCGGGCGTCGGCGATGTGGCGCAAAACGGCCCGATCGCCATGCTGGCGTCCAACCAGCAGGCTATTGGAGAGGACAGCGATGCCGGCCTGTCGGCGACGGTAAACGCCGTCCGGTCCATCATCGACATGAACGGCCCCGGCGGCGATGTCGACGGCGACATCACCGGTGCGACGATCACGCAGGACAAGAACGACATTCGCGCCTTCGCCCAGGTCAATACCGTGGTCAACACGCTGGCGGCGACCGGAACGACGCTGCCCGACGTCGAGCCCGGCGCCAACGCGCCGACCGCGACGCTGCTGGGTCCCACGGGCCAGATCACCTTCAACGACGCGACGTTCGGCATCGGCTCGAACCAGCTCAACGCGCTGAGCGTCATCGCCGAACTCACCGGCACGCCGGGCGATCCGGTGCGCATCCAGACCATCGTCGATGCCGCCGACACCATCTCGAACACCACCATCTCGGAGAGCGGCAACAAGCTGGTCGCCCAGGCCGGCGCCAACACATCGAAGAACCGGCTGGATCTGGATTTCGTCAGCAATGACGGCCAGGCTTTCGTCGGCAACGTGCAGCAGTCGGCGAGCAGTCCCACGGTCACCGCCAACGTCGCGAACGCGGCCATCCTGGTCGACGCCGACGGTGCCGGGGCGACTGTGATCACCGGCAACGCCATCAATCTGAACGGCAACACGATCGGTGCGGTCGGCACCGTCAACGACACCAGCAACATCCTGGTGTCGAAGGGCACGGTCCTGTCGAGCAGCTCGGACGACACGACGCCGGACACGAAGATCGACGGCGCCAGCCGCGTCATCGTGAACGCCGATTACGGCGTGATCAACGCCCAGGGTCCGCAGGGCCTGCTCGGGGTGAGCGATTCGGTGAGCACGAGCGTGAACGGCGCCACGATCCAGACCGTGGTCGATACGCTCAACAGCGGCACGCTGACCGTCGACAACAACGTGGTCGGCGCCAGCAGTACCATCCACGGCGCCTATAACGGGCTCGGCCTGTTCTCCGGCGCCGCGGTCGACGATCCGCTCGGCGTCGCGGGCGCCAGTGCGTCGGTCGCGTCGCAGCAGACGGTCGCGGAGGGCAGTACGGCCAGCGCGACCGTCACCGGCGTCAACCTGAACATCACCGTCGACAGCGCCGCCAACGCGGGCGCCAGCGCCACGTCGGTATCCGGCAACACGACTTCGGGCACAGCCATCGGCGGCACCGTCACCAACGAATTGGTCGTGAACTCCGGCGCGACCATCGTCGGCGGCACGGCCGCGCCGGCGCCGCTGGCCAGCCTGCCGACGGCCAACGGCGATTTCAACATCGTCAACTCGCAGCGGTCGGGCGACAGCGTCGCGATCACGTCGGACATCGTATCGTCCAGGATGGGAATCGACATCACGTCCCTGTCCAGCGGCGACGCCGTCACGGTCGACAACAATCTGGTGGAGTCCACGGCCCGCGGCTTCTGGGCCAGCAACACCATCAGCCTCCGCGCTGGCGCCGCCAGCGACGCGACGTCGCAGTTGATCAACTCCCAGGTGATCGGCTCCCAGGTGTTAGGCGGCGCCGCGATCACCGCCGACATCGACACGGTGGACATCAGCGCCACCTTCGACGACGCCGCGGGCGCGGTGCTCAACGGCGCCGTCTCCGTGAGTTCCAACGATCTGCTAGCCACCGCCAGCGGCAGTGTCGCGCTGAATTCGATGACGACCTCGGCCGGCGCCACGCTGCAGGCAAGCGCCGCCGGCGGCGCGACGATCTCCAATGCCGCGCCGTTCGCCTCGACGACCGGCGTGGACTACGTGGTGCTCAACTACCAGTCGAACACCGGCAGCCAGACACCATCGACCGTTACCGCCACGATCGGCGGCGCCGCCGAGCCGGTCACCATCGGCGTCGACGACCTCTCGGGCACCGGCGGCGTCGACAACAGCGCCATCGCGGTGAACGGCAACAACGTGCTGGCGCGGGCGACCGGCAACTATGCCGAGAACGAGCTGATCCTCGACACGGGCACATTCCAGCATCCGTCGTCGGCGGTCCTCAACGTCCAGACCAACACCGGCGTCACGGTATCGTCGACCGTGGACAACGTGACGATCGGCATCGGCCTGGTCGCCGGCGGCAGCATCAACGGCGCCAGCACCGGCAGCTCGTTCACCATCCGCGGCAACAACATCGGCTCCACGTCGATCGGCAACAGCGCCACCAACAGCATCACCGGCGATTGATCCGCGCCACGCATCGAAACTCCCGCGAGGGCCGGAACACACGTTCCGGCCCTTTGCATTTGCGCTATACTGCGCGGCGAAATCCGGGGAGCCGCCATGCTGATCTTCCGCCAGCTTTTCGATCCGCAGTCGTCGACCTACACCTATCTGCTGGCCGATCCGCGCAGCCGCGACGCGGTGCTGATCGACCCGGTATTCGAGCAGGTCCGCCGCGAGGTGGCGCTGCTCGAGGAACTGGGCCTCGACCTGAAGCTGACCATCGAGAGCCATGTCCATGCCGACCATGTTACCGGCGGCTGGCTGCTGCGGCAGCGGCTGGGCAGCCGGATCGCCGTGTCGGCGCGCTCGGGCGTGCAGGGAGCCGACGTCTATTTCAATGACGGCGACCAACTGGCGTTCGGCAACCGCCGCCTGACGGCGATCGCCACGCCTGGCCATACCAGCGGCTGCTCGACCTTCGTGCTCGACGACAATTCCATGGCGTTCACCGGCGACTGCCTGCTGATCCGCGGCTGCGGCCGCACCGACTTCCAGCAGGGCGATCCATCGGCCATGTACCGCTCGGTGCACGACCGCATCTTCCGTCTCCCCGACGAATGCCTGCTCTATCCGGGCCATGACTATAAGGGCTCGACGGTCACCAGCGTAGCCGAGGAGAAGCTGTTCAACCCGCGCCTGGGCGAGGACATCGGCGAGGCCGACTTCGCCGGTTACATGCGCAATCTGGGCCTGCCGCACCCCAACAAGATCGACATCGCCGTGCCCGCCAACCTGCGCTGCGGCGAGCCTGAGGGCGCCGCGCTCACCGACCCCAGCGTGGCCGAGCCCGACTGGGCGCCGCTGACCTATACCTATGCGGGCCTGTGGGAGCTGCAGCCCGAATGGCTCGAGGAGCACCATGCCCAGGTGCAGATCGTCGACGTGCGCGAGCCGAGCGAGTTCAACGGCATCCTCGGCCATGTGGAAGGCGCGGTGCTGATACCGCTGGGCGAACTGAAGCAGAAAGCCGCGTCGCTCGACAAGGCGCGCCCCGTGGTGACGGTCTGCCGGTCCGGTGCGCGCTCGGCCCAGGCGGCGGTGATGCTCGACAAGGAAGGCTTCGGCAAGGTCGCCAACCTGGCCGGCGGCATGCTCCGCTGGCGCGCCCAGCGCCTGCCGGTCGAGGGGATGGAGTAG
>LNFM01005462.1_pt1 | contig 21964 bp, 21 predicted proteins | sample 596031 | NCBI WGS metagenome assembly LNFM01 (sample SAMN04254537, study PRJNA301005) | activated carbon metagenome | isolation source: dual media filters at the Ann Arbor, Michigan drinking water treatment plant | place: USA: Ann Arbor
TATCCATAGGAGCTGTTTCTGCCGTCTTCCCATTCTGTTGACAGCCCGGAAAAAAAACCGTAACAATACAAAACAAAATAATCTTTATCAGTTTACCCATAATACATTTAGTTCTATCAATCTTAATTCTATTCCGATATTCCTTTCGCTTTCTGCATATTTAACGTTAACCCATCCACCGGTGCATCGGAGTATATGATTGCTTCGGAGGAATAAATCGTGTGTTCTTTCGAAGGATTTAAAATCTTTAGCTTCACGGAATGTTTTCCCTTTGGGATTTTATAATTCCAGGCAAGTTCATGACGCCTGGTAGTGAAATTTACCGGCAACAATGGTTTCTCAATAATTTCGTTATCGAGATACAATTCTGTTTTGAAAACATAATCGCTGGTATTTGCCCAGGGAGAACAATTACCCTTTAATACAAAGCCAGTGCCCTCAAAATCAAAACTGATTTCATCCTTTGCTTCCGACCAGGTTACAGGAATTTTATTAACCGGGTAAAGACCGTCAAAACTCTTTTCAAATTTCACTGCCACAGGTGCCTGCCATGGAAGTGTGATCTGCTCGCCTTCTATCTTACCACCGTTCTGCTCAATATTTTGCAATGCGTGTTTGTATCCAATCTGATACACATCATTCAATGAAATGGTCGTGTATTTAAAGTCGATGTCTTCCGCTTCTTTCAATCCAAGTTTCCAGTAAGCTGGAATATTTGAATACCCTATCATTGTTCCCAGGATCCCGCCCGCAGAAGAAGGGTTGCAATCTGCATCTTGACCGGCACGCGTAGAAATCTCCAGGGTTTTGGTAAAGTCACCTTCACCATATAGCAAACCCATCACCACATAGGAAGCATTTACTTTTGCATCAATATTGAATGGATGGAAAACCCCATCCGGGCACCCGATGTCACTCGCCCATTTCTTTTCAACTTCCAGCCAGGTTTGCTTCCAGTCGGTTGGGTATTGCTTGTGCCAACCGATCACATCATTGATGCATTGATAGAACTCACTCTGTTGAGGAATGGTCTTTAACGCTTCACTCACGATAAAGGGAATATCATTAGAAGTAAAGGCCAACGCATACATAGCACCTACATACACTCCTCCATACCAACCGTCACCATAATTCATAATATGGCCGATTTTGTCACTGATCTCAGAAGCAGTATTCGGCATCCCCGGACTCATTAACCCGGCAAAGTCGGCTTCAATCTGATAGTCGATACAATCTGCATGGGGATTGTTTAACCAATGACCCGACTCGGGCGCATTGATGCCATGCAAAATATTATAACGACCAGCCTGATTAGCATGCCAGAGCGCATAACCAGCCTTAGCATAGGCATTTGCAAATGAATCGACCGGTGCATCGAGTCCATGCTTTTCGAAAATATCTACAAACGTAAGATCCATGTAGAGGTCATCATACAAGCCAGGAATGTTTTCCATCGTATTTTTGAGATAACCATCGTACCAAAGCAGTGGTTGATAATCTGCAATAAAAGCTCCCTGAAATCGGAATTCATATGGACCACCAAAGGTTACACCAATAGTTTGTCCGGCCCAGCCACCCATGATTTTGTCTTTGAGTTGTGTTTTGGAAAGGGTGGTTGTGGTAACTGGTGTAACTGCGGTTTTTTCTGTGCCGGGGTTATTGCATGAAATGATAATTGCCATGCAAATCAGGAATAAAAAGACCTTTTTCATAACTCAGGTTAAAGTTAGAACGAATGTAAAATGTAAGAACAAAATATTACAAAATCCAGAATCACCTATATAGCTCACCAAGGATCAATCGACCTGAGAATTTCCGAATATTGTTTCATGAGCCGATCATTCAAACCCTCCTCTTTGGTATATCCGGCTAGTTTTATCAACTCCTTACTTGCAGTTTTATTAGTAACCGGAGGTGTCATACAGCTTACATTCATACCTGCCTTTTGCATGGCATGGGTTCGGTTGGTAAAGGCATTGTCATTCGTGGTCTTGCTAATTACCTCGAAGGTGCGTTTTGAATCATCGCGAATAATCTGCCAGTAGGTTATGTTCATTGCATAAAGATAGCGGTAAGTAATGAATACCGCATTGATGTTATTACCTTCCTATTACCTATTTACTTTTTATTCAATGAGGCCTCCAGAAAAGCCAATTCTCTCTTCAAGATAGGTGCAGAAGAAATTTGATCATCCAGCACCTGTACAGCACCATCCGCTTTGTACGGTTTCCAATCGGGCAATCCTGAGCCATTGGGATTTCCGGTCCGAATAAAATTAATCCAATATGCTGACATCACCGTTTCCATTTCCCGGTCGCGCGGTTGCCATGGTCGATTCCAGAGATGCAACGTGTGCAGCGCATACGGAACTTCGGAGGTATGGAAGGCACCATAATTAGGAAAACCAGGCTTATCGGTTGGCACAAAATCAACCTGATAGAGGTAAGCCTCACGTTTATTATACCTTGCCCACAAATGAGAAGGCAGGGCAGCAAAATCACATAGTCCCAATTTTAATTGTGAAGCTTTCGCTTGCTTATTGGAATCGGCCGGAAACAATTCTAAAAATTCGTCCGATTTGCTTCCATACTTCTTTATAGATTCTTCTTTAAACTTGGCTGGCGGCAAATTTGCATTGCCATTGAGCGTAGCATCCCCGGTTACCCAACCCGTTAACAGTGGCACATCATTATGTTGGCCTTGCTGAAAATGAGTCAACAGATTTGTCGGTAACACGTAGCCATCCAACACCGGACTAAATGAGCCCCATGGCATCGTACTTGCAAGCTGCTGAATTTCTTCGGCACTGGCTGCGCGCAATTTGTTTAAGCTTCCGGCCTTTGCATTTTCAAAAAACTTCTGTCCTGATTTTTCTGCATCTTGTAATCGTCTTGCCCTCGAAGTACCAAGCAAGCCCCCACTCTGAGCAATTGCCTTATGAAAGAGTCCTTTGCCTAAAGGAGAAGCCACTAAAGCATTGATGCTAAACGAACCTGCCGACTGACCTGCGATTGTTACGTTATTCGCATCACCTCCAAAGGCAGTAATGTTCTTTTGTATCCATTGCAACGCAGCAAGCTGATCGAGAAAGGCATAATTGCCAGAACCTTTTCCGCCTGATTCTTTTGATAATTCAGGATGAGCCAGGAAACCAAAAGCACCGACACGATAGTTAATACTTACAAATACAATTCCGCGTTTAGCATATTCTTCGCCATCATACACTGCACAGGCGGCCGAGCCGGAAACAAAGCCACCACCATAAATCCAAACAAAGACAGGCAACTTCTCCGCAGAAGTTTTGGCAGCCGTCCACACGTTGAGGTATAAACAATCTTCACTTAAAGGTTCAGGCGGTGCAATGAATTCTTCTGTCCACATCATAAACGGAACAGGCTTGTTTTGCATCGGGCTTGCTGAAAAGGTTTCGCACTTGCGTACCTCGTTCCAGTTAGTAACGGGTTGAGGTGCTTTCCAGCGTAACTCTCCTACGGGTGGAGCCGCAAATGGTATTCCCTTAAAAATTGACACTTCTCCTTTTTTAATCCCGGAAACTGGTCCATTAACCGTTTTGATTACGGGAGTCTGGCAGAAAGCCAAAGGCATAATCAGCAATAAGATGATACTTGGAAAGATTATTTTCACAGGATTAAATTAAATATATTATGTACGCTATTTTAATTTTGGTTCACTCAGAACAAACATACGCATCCTGACATCGGTTTCGGGCCTGTCAGATTTATTAGTCTTGGTGCCAGCAATTTTATCCAGCACATCAAATCCTTGTTCCAATTCACCATACACAGTATATTCACCATCCAGGTGCGGAGTGCCACCCATGGTTGTATATAATTTCTTTTGCGCATCATTTAGCACCAATTTTCGCTGAACAATGGTACTGTCAAGCTGTGTAGTGCGCCAGGCTGGCCGTTGAACAATATAAAACTGACAGTTGCTACTAGCCTTTTCAGGGTTGTTATTACGGGCAGCTGCCAGCACTCCCCGCTTATGATAAATCCCTTGCTCTGTTCTGAACTCCGCTGGAATGAGACCCCCAGCTGCTGATCCATTGCCAAGAGCTTGTCCTGGTTGTGCTTTCTTGCTGTTAGGATCACCACCCTGAATCATAAAGTTATTAATCACTCTGTGAAACATCAGGCTATCATAAAAGCCTGCTTTTACTTTGGCTATAAAATTATCGCGGTGCAAAGGAGTTTCATTATAGAGCTTCACTACCATGTTGCCCTGATCGGTCATTATCAATACGTGATATTGTCCATCCTTCGAATTGATTGACTTGCTATACTTTTTAATAGCTTCAATTTCGCTTTTTGACAGCTCCCGAAAAGTCTTTGGGTTGCAACCGATTAATGTGCTGACAACAAGAAGAGTTACCAAAACTAATTTTCTCATATTCATGGGCATTAATTTACATTCAAAATGGCAAGGCAAATATAGTTTGATGCTTTAAAAATTCCCGTCTACTTTTCTCAATCTTAACCCCTAATTAAAACTGCGTGTATGGAAATTCTTGAAATTCTCTTAGTTGTTTTTCTGTTTGCACTTGTTGTCCTGATGTTCACCTTGTTTGTTACTGTTAAGCAAGGCAATATTGCGGTAATCACCATTTTTGGAAAATACAGACGTATTATGCGGCCCGGTTTAAACGTTCGTATTCCGTTGATTGAAGTTATCAATTCCCGTGTCTCGATTCAAAACCGCTCTGTGGAGCTTGAATTTCAGGCGACAACCATAGATCAGGCTAATGTCAACTTCAAAGCCATGTTGCTGTTTGCGGTACTCAACCAAAATGAAGATACCATCAAAAATGTTGCTTTTAAGTTTGTGGATGAGGAGAGTTTCACCACAGCACTTATCAGAACCATTGAAGGATCCATCCGCAGCTTTGTAGCTACTAAAAAGCAATCCGAAATACTTTCATTAAGAACCGAAATTGTATTAGAAGTAAAAAAGCAATTGGATCACACACTCGAAGAATGGGGTTACCACCTACTCGATCTTCAGTTGAACGATATAGCTTTTGATGAAACAATTATGAAATCGATGGCCAAAGTAGTGGCCTCGAATAACCTCCGGGCTGCTGCTGAAAATGAAGGTCAGGCTTTGCTTATCACAAAAACCAAGGCCGCTGAAGCCGATGGAAATGCTATTAAAATTTCCGCGGAAGCGGAGAAAATTGCAGCACAAATGCGCGGCCAGGGTGTTGCGTTATTCAGGGAGGAAGTTGCCAAGGGAATGTCGCAGGCCGCCAAGGAAATGCAAAGCGCACACCTGGATTCATCGTTTATATTATTTTCTATGTGGACAGAATCGATCCGTCATTTTGCGGAACATGGCAAAGGAAATATTATCTTTCTTGATGGTTCCTCAGATAGCATGAAACGCACGATGCAGGAAATGATGGCCATCAGTAAAGGGCAATCCATTGTTACCGAAGTAAAAGAGAAATGATCAACAGGCGCAAATTTATAAAACAGGCAGCCAGTCTTGCGGGTCTTACCTTAAGCAGTGGTGGCTTTGCTGGCATTCTAACCCAAAATAAAAATCTTGGTGTAGCCTTGGTAGGTCTAGGGTATTACAGCACTGATCTACTAGCTCCTGCCCTGCAGCAAACCAAAAATTGTCACCTTGCGGGGATTGTTACCGGGACCCCGGCTAAAGCGGAAAAGTGGAAACGAGCTTACAATCTTCCTGACAAGAATATTTACGATTACAACAATTTTGACTCAATCACCAATAACCCAGCTATTGACGTTGTGTATATCGTATTGCCACCTTCACTTCATACCGAGTATGTTATCCGGGCAGCAAATGCAGGTAAACACGTGTGGTGTGAGAAACCCATGGCCATGACGGTGGCAGAATGCCAACAAATGATTGATGCTTGTAAAAAGAATAACGTTACATTAAGTATCGGGTACCGGATGCATCATGAACCCAATACAAAGCAGATTATAAAATACAGAAAGGAGTTAGCCTATGGTTCTGTTGTAAAAGTTGAGGCTGCGGCTGGGTACTTCGATTCAAGAACGGATCACTGGAAGCAGAAAAAGATTCTGGGTGGTGGCGCTATGTATGACATGGGAGTTTATCCTCTCAATGCTACCCGCTATAGTACCGGCCTGGAGCCTATCGCGGTAACGGCCCGTGCATCAACCACACGACCTGCCATTTATAAAGAAGTTGAGGAAACCATGCACTTCGAACTTGAGTTTCCGGGTGGTATAACGGCAATTTGTGAAACCAGTTTTGGTAAAAACATGAATGATCTACGGGTGACCTGCTCAAAAGGTTGGTATAAGCTTTCACCTTTTCAATCGTACAGTGGCATCCATGGAATAACAAGTGATGGAAAAAAATTGGATGCTTCTATTCCGAATCAACAAGCCAAGCAAATGGATGATGACGCCCTCTCCATTATAAATAAAACACCCATGCTTGTGCCAGGCGAAGAGGGATTGAAAGACATTCGTGTGGTCGAAGCTATCTACCGCTCAGTAGCGGAAAAGAAGAAAGTAGAAATACGGTAATTAAAAGTCCGTGTTAGCTTCTTTTAAATCAAGTTCCTTAATCCAGATGTTACGGTATAAAACATCATGACCTTCGGCTTGTAGTTTTAATCCACCCGGACGATCCGTAATTCCTTTGCCCCCATCATTACCACCATCCTGTCCGGAGTTCGGTCCGCCAAACACCTGACTAATTACTTGATTGGTGTGCACCTTCTTACCATTGAAGTAAACTGTTACCAAGGGTTTTTCAACCAGTTTACCATCTTTAAAACGGGCAGCTCTGAAAACAATATCGTAAGCGTTCCATTTGCCTAAACCATTGTAAGCAAAATAGGGTGACTTACTTTCATTAATCACCGCCCCTAATCCATGCGATGTGGAGTCACCATCAAGCACCTGAATTTCATAACGGTTTTGTAAGTAAACTCCACTGTTACCGCCTGGCTTAGCAATAAGAAACTCAACATGGGCCCTGAAATCACGAAACTCTTTTTTGGTAACAATATCAGCCGCACCATACAATCCACCAACTGCAGCGGGATCGTTTGAATTAATCACCATTCCTTTATCAACAGGATCTTTTTCAACAATCCACTTGATCGGTAAGGTTGCAGCTAACCGTGGTCCGTTCCAATACGTCCACTTGTCATCCAGCATCTTTCTGCTACCATCTAAAAATTGCTCCGCCCCTTTGGGTGCTTTTGTACCTACTCCGGTTTGAGCTTGTGCAACCCACGTTAAGACAATTACTGTGAACAAAGTGAGAATAGTATACTGAAGAAATTTCATATCGGAGTTAAAATTTAGAGTTACGTAATGGGCGTTAGCCAAGTATTATTTTAATCAAAGCTAACGGATAATCACCAGTTTGCCGGTTTAATGTTTTTAGCGGCTCTTAAAATATCAATACGGCTAATTTGTCCTATCAAGACACCGTTCTCTACAACCGGCATTCTACGAATGGGTGAATTAAGGAATTCTGTAGCCGCATCAACCACCGTGCTGTCAGGTGTTAATGTTTTTACATTTCGGGTCATGTAATCCGCGACTACTGGCGAACTGAGTGGCAAATTATGGTATGCCTGGTCTACTACGATCCGCAAGCAATCTTTTTCAGAAATAATGCCCACCAACTTTCGGTTTTCATCCAACACGGGCGCCCCTGAAATTCGTTTTTCAATCATAATGTTGATAACCTCGTTAATCGACTGATCTGGGCGGACAGTAACAAGATGTTGCTGCTGCACCATGTATTTTACGATCGATTCGTACTTCGGCTGCCCGGCAGCGAGCTCTTCTTTGCTCTTGATTTCTGGTTTAAAATTCATGATTTGGTAGTTTAAGGTAGAGTAAGATAGGAATTATAAGAAGATAATAAAAGCCTGAATCCATCCGACACCCGTTAACAAGCCTTATTTGCGCCTTTATTAGCACGTTCTAATTAAAAAATAAGAAGTTGACCATTTCAATGGTGTGATTGAAACTATATTGACCTACAAATCATCATGGCCTACAAGTTCATTTCTAATTCAATTATTTATATATATGAAAATCTATATACTATTCATCCTCCTTTTAAGTACAACTTCATTTTGTTTTGCCCAGGAAACCAAAGAGGTCATCATGGAAAAAAGAGCCCGGGAAATGCATCGGGTACTTGGAATTAATGATCCGGCACAATGGAGAAAGTTTATCAAGGAGAATTACACCCAAGCTCTCATTGATAAACCCATGCGGGCGAAGGTTCAAACTAGTGATAACGGTTCTGATAAAAGTTCAGCATCGAGTTCTGCCGATAATCTCGAGGCAAAAGTTGGTATGTTTGAAAGACTTCACAACGATTTTGGCGACAGCAAGATTACTTCGCTAAAAGTAATTGGTGATGATGTTGAAATGATTGTATTGGGTGAAATGGGACTGAAAGGCACCTTCAAATTTAAGTTCGATCCGATTAAACCTCATCTTATCAGTGGACTTGGCATAGAGGCCGGCAATTAAATCAATGAAGCTTACAGTCCTGGAATTCAAGCCTAAGATAATCTATCCATTTCACTATCGTGGACAAGCTGGCTAAAGCGATGTAGAAGGTTTTAAGAAATTGGTTAACGAAAGTAATGCAGGTATGGAAGTACGGTTAAGAAACTGGTATTCCACTTACTGATTCCAATCACTGATTGATAGAGAAAAATCGTTATTTTTATAACGTACCAATTTTCATTCCATCATGATAGAATCTGCTCAAGTAAAAGCAAATCCCAACCTCCTGGTTTTTGTTCCCATTTTTTATACAGTGTGGTCCGATGCAATATTAACACCCAGCGAAATTTCAGTCCTTGAAGGCCTGATCAACAGTCAGGGTTGGTTAACAGATTCCGAGAAATCATTTTTACTTTCAAACATCAATCCTTCTACCCCACCGTCTGTAGATGAGTTGATGAGTTGGCGTTCAGCTATCTCGCAAGTGGCCGATCCAAAGATTGCCAACGAAACGTTGGTGAACCTGGGCATCAGACTAGCCAGTTTGTCGGGTGATGGAACTATCAGTGAAACACTTCTGCTTGCTAAACCTTCCTTATCTAAAATAGAAGCAACCCTTGGATTAATAAGTCACGAGGCTATTTTTAATTTTCATGCTGGCCACAAAACAATTACCTCTGAACAAAGTACGCAGCAGAATTTTTCTGTTGATGAGATGACCCGAATACTGGATGGTGACTATGCCGATATGATTAAAAAGGTTAAGACACTGATCTCGGATCCTGAATTTCAATACGTGAGTCCCGGGGATTTAATGCTATACCGAGCTCGGGTACTGCAATGGTGTAAATTTCTTACTGAGCAGGGATTTGGTTCCATGGCTTACCCCAAAGAATATGGGGGTAAGGGTGATATGGGTTCCTACTTTGCCATTATGGAAACATTGAGTTATCATGATCTTAGCATGGTAATAAAATTTGGAGTGCAGTTTGGACTGTGGGGTATGAGTGTCTATTTCCTGGGTACAGAAAAACATCATAAAAAATACCTAAAGGACATTGGCACGTTAGAACTACCTGGTTGTTTTGCCATGACAGAGACGAATCATGGATCGAATGTAAAAGGAATTGAAACAACCGCCACCTACGACCACACAACTCAAACCTTCAATATTCATACACCCAATGAATATGCGCGTAAAGAATACATAGGCAACGCTGCACTGCACGGTCAGATGGCTACGGTATTTGCCAAATTAATTTTAGATGATAAAGACTATGGTGTGAGTGCCTTTGTTGTTCCGTTACGGGATAAAAAAGGAAAAATTTTGCCGGGCATTACGATTAAAGATTGTGGCCGCAAGATGGGCTTGAATGGGGTCGACAATGGTGTGATTTATTTTGACCATGTTATAATACCTAAGGAGAATATCCTGGATCGGTTTACATCAATCAATGCAGAAGGTAAATTTGAAAGTCCGATCGCCAGTGACAACCGGAGATTCTTTACCATGCTAGGTACGTTAGTGGGTGGGCGAATAGGAATCCCCCGATCCGGCAATTCAGCGTCAAAGTCCGGGCTTACCATTGCTATACGATATGGTGATCAGCGCAGACAATTTGGACCTGAAGGAGGAACTGAAGTACCCATCCTCAATTATAGAACCCATCAGCGCAGGTTAATGCCGTTGTTGGCCAACAGCTATGCACTGCATTTTTCATTGCAATATCTTACCAATCGATTTTTAAATCGGTCGGAAGAAGATATGCAAGAGATAGAAGCGCTCGCAGCCGGATTAAAATCTTTTGCTACCTGGAATACAACAGCAACCCTTCAGGAGTGTCGTGAGTGCTGCGGTGGCAAAGGTTATCTTTCTGAAAATCGAATTGAGGTATTGAAAAATGATACGGATATCTACACAACCTTTGAAGGTGATAATACTGTGCTGTTACAATTGGTTGCAAAAAGCAGATTGACTGAGTTCAAACAGGAATTCAGCAATATGAATGTATTTACCATTTTAAATTATGTAGCAGATCAGGCTAAAACTTCAATTACAGAGATGAATCCAATCACGATTCGAAACACGAGTGAAGAACATTTACTGGATCCGGAATTTCAACTAAGCGCTTTTAAATACCGGGAACGGGATATCTTAACGTCCGCGGCAAAACGACTGAAGAAACACATCGATAGTGGCATGGATTCGTTTGATGCTTTTAATGTTTGCCAGCATCATCTGGTGCAGGTAGGCCTGGCTTACATCGAGAGAATTATTCTGGAACAGTTTATTCTGCAAGTTGAAAAGACGAAGGACGCAGGCTGCAAAACAACGTTAAAAAAACTATGCGATCTCTTTGCTCTCTCGCAGATTGATAAGAATAAAGGCTGGTACTTAGAACAAGGTTATATGGAGGGAAATAAAACGAAAGCCATTCGCAGACTGGTTAATCAATTGTGTTGGGATATCCGGCAAGATGCAGTACCGCTGGTGAATGCTTTTAATATTCCGGATGCTTGCTTGGCTGCACCCATTGCCCCAAATCGTTGATTAATAGTCTGTCTTTATTGATTTATCAAACGGTAACTTGAACTGATAACCAATATCTTCATCCTTTTTATTATCCAATACATCTAACCCGTATTGAATTTTCTTGGGATCATCATAAACAAAGGTCCCGAACAGTCGATCCCACACGGAAAATATATTTCCGAAGTTGGTATCGGTCCAGGGACGTTCATAATGATGATGAAACTTATGAACGTTTGGTGTCACGATAATGTAACTGAGTGTCTTATCCAGCCACGCAGGAAGTGAAATATTGGCGTGTGAGAAATAGGTAAAAAAGATCGTACAAAAACGATAGAATAAGTAGTAAGCCAACGGGGCTCCCATAATTATAACCACAGTCAGGGACAACATCTCACGCAAAATAAAATCACCGGGGTGTAAACGAGGGCCCGTAGTAGCGTCCACATGCGTATCGGCATGGTGTACCATATGGAACCGCCACAACCATTTAACCCGATGTAGCATGTAATGCGCCATGTATTGAGCGACCAGATCAAAGGCGAGCATACTCAACACAAAACCCAACCATACGGGCATATCTATCAGGTGCAAGATTCCGAATTGATTAGTTTCAATCCATCGAAATACACCCAGTGTAGCAATTCCAAAAAGAGTATTGATTATCATCGTGGAACCCAGGAAAGCAAAATTAACACCGGCATGTTTCCATTTTTTGTAGCTGAACAAAATCAATGGAATGCCTCCTTCCAGCAACCAAAAAAATGTTAAACAGGACAATACCCAGGCACCTCGTTGCCAGAATGGCATCACTTCAAAAAAATGTAGAAAGGAATCCATATAATAATTTCAAACTATGTGAAAGTTAATAATTTCAATTTAAAATAATTTGATTTTTGTGAATACCCGCTACCATGCACCGGACACCGCCACCACCATATTTTTCTATGGTAGGTATGTGAACAGGAAGAAGTTCTACAAATCTCGATAGATCGGTGACTTGTTCAGGAAGCAAAGAACCCATTGCATTTTGAGAAAGCAATAGAAATCGTTTTCCTGTATTATTTTGAACCTCAATCATATTGCCTGCGAAGCTGCGCATCTGTTCGTAACTTATTGCCACCACGCGATGTCCCGTTTGGGTAAACGAAACGAGTAAGCCTTCCTGCTCGGCTTGGTTATTAATCGAATCCAAACATACTACAATTACCTTTTCACCAACACAAAGCATTACATTGGTATGGTAAATGGGTTTCCCGTTTTCATCTTCAGCGTGAAACATAAATGGTGTATAACCTAACCTGCTGCATAGATCCTCAAGCACGCTTTCATCCGTTCGGGGTGAGTGGCAAGCGTACGCAATTTTATGAAGATGATCAAAAACAATACTTCCCGTGCCCTCCAGAAAACGGCCCTGGCTTTCATAAAAACTTAAATCAATAATCTCGAGTGGTCCAAATTTACTTTTAAATAGATCAATAAAATTCTGGCTTCGTTCAAGTCTTCGGTTAGGTGCCATCATGGGGTACAATACCAGTTTGCCATCCGAATGAATTGAAAACCAATTGTTGGGAAAAATCGCATCTGGTTTCTGAGGATGGGTAGAATCATTTCCAATCAGGACTTCAATACCTGATTTGCGAATTGTCTCAACCGTCAATTCAAATTCATTAAGTGCTAATACCTGAACATTTACCTCTTCAGTCTCGGAATTCTGAAATGCATTGGTGGAGGCAGTATCAGAGTTAAAGCCAAAACAAGCAGGCCTTACCATAAAAATGCTATCAGGTACTTGCGAAAACGCCACGGGAATCGAAATTATTCAAATATATCGCTCCAAGGGTCGGGTTAAACACGTAGGGCCGCCACCGCCTTTCACACTGATCTCCTGCCCTTCGTATTCATGTACTCTACAACCCGCATCGATGAGTCTTTGTTTCGTGATAGGATTTCCTTTAACCATCACCACTTCGCGTGGAGCGATGGCCAATACATTACAGCCCATCGAATCCCATTCTGAATCAGGAACTTCAACGAAAGAAATACCATGGTCCAATAATCCATGTCTGAAAGAAATAGGCATGAGCGGGGAATATACCACGGCCAGATTTTTATCGATAGGACTAAAGACCGACATCAAATGAAATACATCTGAGGGTCCTTTGTAATGCGGCATCTCGGCCACCCACACTTTTATTCCATGAGGCTCTACAAGGTGTTTAAGTTGTCTTATTCCTTCCCAATTGGTGCGGTACGTATGCCCAACCGCCAAAGTAAGTTCATCTACCCAGGCTACATCGCCACCTTCCAGTGTGCCAGGCTCAGTAATCTCACCTAAAATTTTAATCGTATTGTTTTCAAATGCTTTTCGCTCTGCAGCCGGTTCATTCTTGCGTGCGGGCTTGCCCATATTACAAATGATCATGCCATGATCAGTAGCAATCGCTGCATCGCGACAATAGATAGAATCCATCGTTACAGAGGAATCAAATGGCAGCGTGAGCGTTACCGCGCCTTGCTGCGTGATCATCTTTTCAAACGCTGCGTATTCTGCTTCTGCTTTTTTGAAATCAGGCTTGGAAAGAAAATTTAATTCTTTCCATTGTGATGAAATCTGATTCTCATCCACAAACGCTTCCTTAGGTCTTTTAATAAATACGGATTTTAATTTTCCGTAATCGGATTGAAAGGTGGTTTTCATAACGATGAATTTCTTTTGATTTGAATATAAGCATAGAAAGGCAAACCGGCCATCAGCAGTACAAAGCCCCAATACACGGTTTCTTCACCTGCACCAATGATCGCCCACATAGAATAGAGAAAAGCGAATACTGCTATCACTAACTTAAATCCACTCAATGTTTCGTGTTTACTTGCAAGCATCACAAAAGATATAATCGAAAACAAATACGGCACCAATACAGTGAGGGTGGTTAATAACACCATAAACGTATAGGTATCAGCGAGGGTCCGGGTAAAGTTCAAACTCATCAACACCGATATCAGCAAACTGGAAATTATAATGCCGATAGCCGGGGTTCCATTTTTATTTTCTTTTGCAAAAATGCGTGGGAACAAATGATCACGTGCTGCTGCCATGGGCATTTGTCCCTGGATCAATATCCAACCGTTCAATGCACCAAACGTAGAGATCACAGCCCCTCCGGCAACGAGATAACGGGCTTCCTCGCCCCAGATGGAAGCGGCAGCATCCGCAAAGGGCGCTTGTGAAGCCTGAAGTATAGAAGGAGGAATGAGGCCCATCACTGCTACGGTGCCAGCTATGTAAATAAAGGTTGTCAGCAAAGTGCCTATGATGGTGGCTCTTGAAACCGTCTTCTCAGCATTCTTCACATTGCCTGATGGAATTGTAGCGCACTCCAAACCAAGAAAAGCGAACAAGGTAAGTGTGGTGGTGCTGGTGATGGCCGAAAGATTGGATTGTGAACTTACGTTGAATGGAATAAAATGATCCGCATTCAAATAGAATAATCCACCGATGGTGATTACCAACAGCGGGGCAAGCTTCAAGATGGTAGTAATAATCTGTACTAACCCTGCTTCACGAATTCCCTTGGTATTGATCCAGGTTAAAAACCAGATGGCTGATAAGCCGGTGCCAATAGAAAGAAAGGGGTTGCTTCCCAGTGCCGGAATGAATGCGGTTAAATAACTAACAAACGCGACAGCGATGGCTGCGTTGGTACACCAAACTGAAATCCAATAACCCCAGGCCACCAAAAAAGCAGGAAAGGTTCCCATGCCCTCGCGGGTGTAGGCATATGGACCACCTGTGGCGGAGGGTTGTAGTTTACTCAACCAACTATAGACCAATGCAAGGCATATTGCACCGGCTCCTGATATGAGCCATCCCACTAAACTAATGCCTCCGTAAATGGCCAGCGTGGCCGGCAACATGAATAAGCCTGAGGCAATCATATTGCCAATCACCAACGAAGTGGCTGTCCAAAGGCCTATCTCTTTTGATTTTTCGCTCATCCGGATTGTTAATTACGAAGAATACCGGATTCGCACAATGATCTAATCAAAATTCGGATTCTTGACGGTAATGGGTATTGACAACTGTATTTTATCCCACGTCATCGTGATGGTGCATTCATACTCCGATTTGGAAACAACCTCATATTGAAGTCGCTCCTGATTGTCAGGAAGTTGGGAAGGTGTAATCTCTATGCGGGCTAAATCATCCTTACTATCAAATTCGTCTGTAAGATGTTGCTGCCAGTTTTTATTAATGATGACAATCCATTTATCCTTGCCGGGAATAGTAAATAATCCATATTTGCCTGCATTGATCACGGTCTTGCCAAGACTAAAATCGAAATTACTCTCGATGGTAGTGGCCATGTGAGCTCCTGTAACCCAAACTTTGTCAAAGGGAACCAGTCCACCCCAAACAATTCTACCTCGTACGGCTGGAGAGTGATACGTAATTTTGAATTCAGCATCCCCTACCTTTCCTTTCGTGTACGCTTTTAAACTTCCTTTTAACGTATCCTCCTGAAGTTGCTTGCCAATCACAACACCTTCATCTAAAATTTCTGCGTCAGGTGCTACTGCTTGTTCAATCGTCTTTTCTTCAACACTTTTCTTTTCAGTGCAATTCATCAGACCAACTGATAGTAAGCAAAGCAATAGTAAACTATTTTTCATTTTTTAAATTTTATAATGATTGTAATGAAAAACTTGCTATCTTGATGTTCTTCTCTTTATCATCCGTCCAGGCAAAAATCAATTTATTACCAGACTTTGTCATTTGAGGAAATCCGCTCGACCGTGCATCGGAAGTAGAAGCTATGCTCATGGAGGATCCTTTCGTTCCATCGCGATTTACTTTCACAGCTTTGATCTCCGCGCCCTCCATCCAACTCACCATGGCGTTATCATTATCCAGCATCAATACATCTACTCTGCCTATTGCTTTACCTTCATCTAGTTTTATCGGCTCACCAAATGTAGCACCTCCATCCGAAGAAAAAATAATGCGCACGATGGCATTTCCTTCCGGAGATGTAAACCAGGCTATTGCTAAGTTATTTTCTAATGCATCAACTCTGGGTCCATTCACCGGGCAACCGGCAATCTTCCAATTGTCGGCATAAACAGTTTTAGGTTCTGTCCATTGTCCTTCAACAAAACGTACAATCGACATGTCGCGGATTTCTTCATCCGAACGATCTCGATAAATTACAACAGGACCATTATCAGTAAGCGCTGCGGTTGTCTGGCAGCAATCACATGTACGGTTATCCAACTCCCACTCATTACTCTTCACTCCATTTATATCCACTACGGCAGCGCGAATAGACATCTGGCCATGATGACCTTCATGATTCTCCATCCCTTCCATCACCGTATTGCGACCATCCAACCAGGCTACCAAAAAGTTTTCACCATAAGGCAATATGGAAACAAATCCATGCTCGGCTTGCTTTGCATCATCATGTACGGGTTTAGGTTCGCTCCATGTGTTGCCTTCATCTTGCGAAGTAGTTAACATCACATCATAAGCAAATGTGCCTTCACCACTCTTGCCGAGGTAGTGAGCCATCAGTTGTTTTCCGTTCGCTGCGATAAGCGGGTAGTCAGCCCAATTGACAAACCAGTTTTCTCCTGAACGGATCACGCGTGCATCCGACCATTTTTCATTTTCCAGTTTGGAGAATTTCAAAAAGTTCTTGCCTTCCGATACTTCAATCCAGGATAAGAAAGTATTTCCGTTGGTATCGGTAAATAAATATGGCTCGCCACTGGAGGATTGTGTGGGCGAATCCATAAAGTTAATGACCGCCTCTGCTTCCTTTTTCTCGGTAACTTTGCAGGCAGATAACCCTACGATCAGTAGTAGAATGTATTTATTCATCTCATCTATTTTAAAGGCGTCTGATCGCTCAAAGCGGCCTGACGTCTAGATTATTCATTGATTAGTTTTGTTACCATTTCAATCGTTGCGGGATCATCCCACTTTCTGAAACCTACTTCAGAAAATATCATATTGCCGTCTCCATCAAAAATGAAGGTAGTTGGTAAAGCATGTATACCCAGCGACTCAAGATTCCTTACAAGAACAAACCCGGAGGACATTCTGCGACTTTTCATAAACTTTTTAATCTTATCAGCTTCCTCATCAGAGGCAAAATAGAATTCAATATTTTGTCCAGCCAATTGTTCTCGTAGCGCTATGATGCTTGGCATCTCCTGAATGCACGGTTTGCACCATGTCGCCCAAAAGTTGACGAAGATCGTTTTGCCTTCGAGCTCCGCTAAGTCAACTTCTTTACCCTCTAAATCGGTAAGCTTAATCTGGGAAGCCACGATAGCAGATTGTTCTTCCGGCTTTTGGGAAGAACAACCTGCCAGTACTATCAAGGAGATAAAAAAAAGAGAACGAATCATGTTAATTTAATTTCTCTTCCACCGATCCGCATTTTAACATCTTTGAACCAAAATAAGGGTTACGAATTTCAGCAACATCACTCAACCAATATCCACCTGTATTATTGAATGCCATTGGACAATATTCATAGTAAGCTGTTGCACCACCTAAACCGTAGGCCTTAATGCTCTTATACATGTTGTCTGAAAGCTTGCTGAAGGAAGTGCGCTGGGCTTCAATATCCTCTGAGGCCTGAATCTCTTTCAAAGAAGCTTCTAATCCACCTGAATAAGTCATCCAATCATTATGGGCAACACCCGTTAATAACATCATGTCAGTTTTTGAAAGAGACTCCTGAACTTTAGCTGCTGCCTCCTTCACCTGTGCGGAGTTGGTAGCCACAAAAGCATCTTTTAATGAAACATAAGTAGTAAACACTCCGTTGAGTTGTTGCTGAAACGTGGCATCCACCTGAAATTGAGGAGCCGATGCTTGTGCCGGAGCTTCTTCCGTGGCTGCGTGCATCGACTCATCATGGCTTTCTTCCTGGGCAGTTTCTTCTTTCTTTGAAGAACAATTGTTTAATGCAAAAACAGTAACAACACTATAGAGTGTCGCGATAAACAAAGATTTGATTTTCATAGTTGTTTGATTTAATTTATTAAAATTTAGTTTCGAATTAATGATTATGCCCCATCATGGGATCTCTTCCATTCTTTAAAATGATTTCGCTGTAAAGCAGGTAGGCTCCGGTTACTACCACGATTTCTCCCTCCTTCAGTCCTTCTGTAATTTCAACAAAATCAAAATTCTCGACACCAGTCCTTACCATTCTCGGCACAAAGGTATTATCCGCAGTTTGAATATACACGTGCGTGCCACGCTGATCATGTATTACTGCATCGGTTGGGATTGCCAGCGAAGTATTCTCCGAATGTTTTAGAAACACCTGCGCCTGCATGCCCGGTTTCCATTGTGATGTTGGATTATTCAGGGTAGCTCTTAACACCGTTACTTGCGTGTTTGCACGGTATTCGGGACTTAAGAAGGAAACGATTGTTTCAACCGGAGAATTATTATAACCTGCCACCTGAACAGAAATACGATCGCCCGCATTTACATACTGTAGCTCGGATGGATAAAGTTCTGCCTCTACCCATAATTTACCGATGTTTTCAAGTTGGTAGAGCGCATCGCCTTCATTGAGGTATTGTCCCTCGGCTACTTTAATCTCTTTTATGACACCAGAAGCAGTGGCTAAAAAAGTGATTCTCGGTTGAATGTCATTCGTTTGATTCAATCGATCGATTTGCTTATCGGTTAATCCATATAACAGAAGTTTTTTCCTTGCCGACTTGAGGTACTCTTCGTAACGATTATCCTTGGCCTTCATGGTTCTATGCTGCTCAAGGGCCAACAGGTATTCCTTTTGAAATGTTAAGAGCGACTCACTGTAAATCTCAAATAAAGGTTCTCCTTTATTGATCATTCGACCTGCCTCTTTCACGTATAGCTTCTCCACTCTGCCGGCAACTCGCGCGCTGATCACTTCGGTCATTTCCTCATTGGTAACTAACCGTGCATTGACCGGCAATGTCTGAGCAATACTCTGCTGCTTCACAATCTGCGTGCCGATATTAGCGAGTTTAATCTGGCTCTCGGTAAGCATCAACTCATTGCTGACTACCTTGATTTGCATAGGAGAAGTTTGCTCAGGTTGTTTGTTCTCTTTCGAGCAGGCAAACAATCCAATAAAAAAAATGCTACTGATTAATACTCTCATATCAATTAGATGTTTTGATAAAGTTCTCACTATCCACCAGGTATTGTGCATTGGTGGCCACTTCATCGGATGATGCCAGTCCACTTATGATTTGAACCCATTCGCCCGTGCGTAATCCAGCGTTTACTTTTCTGGGCTTCATCAGGCCACGCTCTTTGACAAATACAATTTGATCAAGCCCCAGATCAATGAGTGCATGTTGTGGTATCCATAACGATGCTTCGGAGGGGGCGTTAATAGTTGCTTCCACCAATTGACCCACGGAAACATCCGAACCTTTATAATAGGAACGCAACTTGATAAAATCTTCACCTTCTTCAAAGAATGGTTCGACAAAATCAATTTTTAGTTGCTTGGCTTTGTTCTGATCCATCCACTCCAGCTTATCGCCTACTTTAATCTGCGATACCTGGGTCAACGGAACATTAAACTCAATCCAGAGTGAATTGGTATTCACAATCTTAAATAACGTTTGTCCGGAAACCACATAACTTCCCTCGCGCACAAACGTTGAAGCCGATATTGAAGGGATTTCACTTGATGATGCACTTACCTTACTTCCAGAATCACCCATACCCATTCCGCCTGAACTTTTTGTCGCTCCATTGGAGGGTGCCGCTGGAGCAGTCTGATAATCTGAAATTACTAAACCGTCATGCGGACTATAAATGGAAAATGTAACGGCTACCTCCTGTGTCTTTGATAGTTGATCGATTTGTTTTTCTGAAGCCCCAAGGAACAGTAGCTTACTTCTGGCTGCATCGATCAGAAATTGATTACCCGGATCATTTTTAAAGAGATACAATAGTTCACGTTGAGCGTTTACCAACTCAGCACTATAAATCTCCGCCACCTTCTGTCCTTTATGAACCGGTTGATAATTATATTTCAGAAACACTTTTTCTAACCTCCCACCAACACGGGCAGGAATGGTGTAGATGTTGCGTGTATCATATGTAGCCATACCCTGAATAGTTAAAAGCACCGGCATTGATTTATACTCGGGCTTAGTTGTTTTGATAGAAGCCAGCACAACTTCATTGGGCGACTTAATCAACTTAGCCAGGTCCTCGGTGATCTTCACTTCTTCACCAGGTCTGCCTTTGCGAACAAGATCCATCGCACACACCGGACAAACACCGGGTCTATCTGAAACTACAGTAGGATGCATGGGGCAGATGTAGGTGTCTGAATGTTCGTGTGAACTATCTTTTGAACTACATGCAGTCGCAATGATTACTAACAGAATTAAACTTAAAGCTGAAAGCTCGAAGCTAAAAGTGACGAGGCTTTGAACTTTAAACTTTAAACTTGGAACTAATAGCTTACTTCTCAATTTCTTTTTCATAACGCACGATCATTAAATAATACTCCTGCATCTTATTTAGATATTCCATCTGAGCCATGTTCATTGCTTCCCAGCCGTCAATTACGATGGGCAACTGCTCACGATTTTCTTCGTAAGCAATCAATAGGGTTTCATAATTCTTCTTTAAAGCGGGGATGATCTTCTGATCGTAATTTTCCAATTGCTGTTTCATTCGTAGCAATTGAGAAGCCATGCCTGCCAGCATGCCGCGCGCTTCAATAATAATCGCTTCTTTACCTTTCTGCATGGCCTCAATCTCATAATCCATTCCGGCTACTTCGGATTTGTACATTTTCGAAGACCACGGGGCAATAGGTATGGATACCATCGCCATCAGCGAAAATTGTAACGGCATGTCCCCCCGCGGTTGCATATGTTCATAGCGTATTCTGAAATCCGGCTTGGACTGTGTCCTTTGCCATGCCTGATTTTGTCGCATCACCTCAATCGATCGATTGATCTGTTGTACGTCACTACGATTCGCACTTAACTCAGCTGTATCATATAATACTTTGTTGGCATCAAAAGAGACTTGAGTAGTGGTATCAATGGTAAACTTAATCTCTTCTGAAAGTTTCATCAATGACTTCAGGCGATAAGCCTTGTCTTCTATCTCAGCGCTGTTCATCAGGATCATGTTATCCACTTCGTGCAAACGGGCTTCTGCTTTGTAGATGTTCCCCAAACTTCCTTGATTGTATGGATACCGTATGCGGGCAAGTTTCAGCATCAGTTCAACAATGCGCTTATTCTCCTGCAATACTTTGCCTTTCTTTTCTAAAACCAGCCACTGATAATAGTTTTCTTTTGCCTCGGCACGGAGTCGATTGAATTGATAAGACCGTCCCTTCTCTTCCACCGCAGCTTTAGATGCAAAGTAGCTTTTCTTGGCATTCAACTTACCCGGACTTGGGATATCCTGCTCCATAGCAATCACAAACATTCCCTTATCGCGCTCATCCATTAACATTTGTCCGGGGTAAGGATAAAAAAATGGTCCACCGCCCACCATGGGTGCCATCCAACCTCTTGCTCCTTCAGTATAAGTATTCAGCGCTTTCACCTTGCTGTCATATTCTTGCAACATCGGGTTTTGCTTGTCGATGGCTGAGAGTACGCTGTCGAGACTCACCACCTGAGCAGAACTGGAAATCGTAACAAACAAGATGATAAGAATTGACAATGGACCATTGACAATTGACAATAAATAAATTCTGATCATTGTATATGGTACATTATCAACAGTCAACTTACTTTTGATTTTAATGTTTCTTTTCATGGACATCAAGTTTTCCGAATTTTCTTAATTCATATTCCTTCGTCATCAAAAAGATGAGCGGTGTTACTAATAAGATGTGGGTGGATGAGGTGAGTA
>LNFM01005466.1_pt1 | contig 21956 bp, 19 predicted proteins | sample 596031 | NCBI WGS metagenome assembly LNFM01 (sample SAMN04254537, study PRJNA301005) | activated carbon metagenome | isolation source: dual media filters at the Ann Arbor, Michigan drinking water treatment plant | place: USA: Ann Arbor
GAGCCACTTGGCGGACTTCCAGGCGTACAGCAAAGGAACCACCAGCCGCGCCGGGGCGCCATGTTCGAGCGTCAACGGCTCACCGTCGTGGGTGATGGCGACGAGAGCGTCCTCCGCCAGGAAGTCGGCCAACGGGAGATTGGTGGTCCAGGAGCCGTCGTAGCCGTGGGCAAGAACGTGGGTACACTCCGGCTTAACGCCTCCCGCGAGTTCCACCAGATGGCGCGTCGAGACACCCTCCCAAAGGTTGTCGAGCCGCGACCACCGCGTCACGCAATGGAAATCGGAATGGACCTTCACGCGGGGCAGCGCCAGGAACTGCTCCCAGCTAAAGGTCACCTCCTGCTCAACCAGGCCCGTCACGGTGAGGGTCCAGCGGGAGGCGTCCAGATCAGGCGGGCCGAAGGCATCGAGAACCGGCCATTTCACGGTCTGCGATTGGCCAGGGGGAATGCGATTCGCGCGGCGGGTATCCGGAGAGATGATGACGTCGTCCACTGCTACCATCATGCCCAAAAAATGCCGAGAGGATACGGCGGAGATTTGCACTTCCCCCATGCATGCGCTTACTCGCGTTTTTCATCTGGGGAGCATTGGCGCTGGCCGCGGGGCCGGGAGGCCGGGTGGAGTACATCGGGGGAACCGTCGCCGACTTGAAGGAGAAGGCCGAGGCGCGAATGAACACCGCCGACGCGGCGCAATTGGTGGTGCAGTTCAAGAAGCAGGCGTTGACAGTGCCCTTCGAACGGATCAACCAGTTGGAGTACGGCCAGAAGGTGGACCGGCGGTATCTCTCCGCCGTGCTGGTGTCGCCCATTTTCCTCCTGGCGAAGACACGAAAACACTTCCTGACGGTCGGCTATGAAGACGCCGAGGGGCGGCAGCAGGCGATGATCTTCCGCGTCGAAAAAAGCGACGTGCGGGCGCTGCTAGTAAGCCTTGAAGCCCGCACCGGACGGAAGGTCACCTTCCAGGATGAAGAGGCGCGGAAGGCGGGTAAAGGATGAGATTCGTACTGTTCTTGTTGGCGGCCAGTCTGCACGGCGAAGAACTGCTGCAGGTGAGGCGCATTTGCGTCGAGAAGCTGAACGGCGGCGACACTGCCGGCCACATGCGCGACATGATCATCACCGCGATTCAAGCCACCAAACTCTTTCAACTCACGGAAAATCCGGATCGCGCCGACGCCATTCTCCGCGGGTCGGCCGAGGACCTGATCTTCACCGACACCTTTCAAACCAGCGAGGGAATCTCCGCGCGAACCAGCATCGGAGCCGGAAGTAACCGGGGTTCCATGTTGGGCCGCGGCATCGGTGCGCAGGTGGGCGATAGCGAAGCGCAGCGCATCGTCGAACGAAAGCACGAAGCGACCGCGTCGGTGCGCTTGGTGACGGCGGAGGGCGACGTCATCTGGTCGACGACCCAGGAGTCGCTCGGCGGAAAGTTCAAAGGCGCGGCGGCGGATGTCGCGGAGAAAGTAGCCAAACGGCTGGCCGAGGACTACCTTAAAGCTAAAGGTGCACCCGCACCAGTTTCCGCTGCGAAGTAGCGCCGGAAAGGATCTCCACCGCAGACTGCGGCACGTCATAGTGACTGGCCAGAAACGCGATCAACGCCGCATTGGCCTTGCCGTCTTCGGGCACCGCCTTGAGCTTGATCTTCACGGTGCCGTCCGACATCTCCCCGGCAAACTCGGTGCAGGGGCTGCGCGGAATTACTTTGAGCTTAAGGTCCATGACCACGCTTCCCCCACCCGCAGAACAATGGGGGCGTGGGCGCCGGAACTGAAGAACGATTCGCCGGGAAGCATGTCCGGCCGCAGGAAAAACGCCTTCCCGACCGCCGGGATCTCGCAGCGGCCAAGCTGCCTGGCGCGGTCCGCGGCGAGACACTGAATGCTAATCTCGGCCACATCCTTCGCCGCCGTACCGGGAGGCAGTTCGATCGTGGTGCGCACCCAGCCATCGCGTTCCACCCCCGCGCCGGGGACGCCGAGATGCGACATCCGCCATTTGGGTTCGTTTCGTAGTTTCACCATCGCGGCCACGCGGGAGATCTGGTTCTTCACCGCAAATTCAAGATACAAATAGTTCCGCGGATCGGAGATATCTTCGCCGCGCTCCGTGCCGAACGGGCGCAGCTTGCCTTCGCGGATCAGCTCCTTCGTCATGGCCTGCCACGTGAAGGGTGCCTGATCCATCACGGATTCCCGCGAGGCGGACTGCAGATCCACCAGCATGGCCGCCGGCTGGTAGCGGACCGCCGAAGGGCCTTCGCCGGCCACCATGTTGTTGTCCGTCACGGGCATCAGCAGCGGATGGCTGTCTTCAAACGGCCCGGTGAAAACCAGATCCTTATGCCCGCGGCCCTGGATGATCGCTTTCTCCTTCGAACCATCCGGACGGAAGTAGACCTTGTAGACGAACTCGATGTCGGTGGTGCGGCCCCAGCGGGCCATCAGATAGCGAGTGGACGTGCCACCGTCTTCATTCGAAAAGATCACCGAGTACTGCAGCACCTTCTGCCCGTTCTCGTTGAGCCACTCGACGTACGTCAGCAGCGGCGCGTCGGTGAACTTGCCGATCGCGTTCTTCCGCTCAAACAGCACCGGCGTATGGACATGAATCGGCTCCGAGGTTACGGAGAGTTTGATGCTCGCGTTAGCCAACGTCACCTCGTGGCGGCCGGCGGATAGGCGCCCGAGGAACACCGTCTGCCGCGGAGCGACGAGCGGGATTTGGACCTTCGGTTGTCCGTCCAGCAGAACGTCCGCGATCTTCGGTTGGGTCTGCCAATCGGAGACCGGCGCCGTGATCTCCGCCAGAACTTCTGCGGGTTCCTTCAACTCGATCGTGGCCGCGGCTAGCGGGAACAGGAGGCAGAGCAGACACGCCGAAAGGCGGGCGATGAGATGGATCAGTTCGGGGGTGCGCACAGGTTTGGCCAGCACGGCGTCGACATCGGGCGCGGTGGCCAGGTCAGCCGTCCAGCCCGAAAGGACGACAATGCGGGGCGCGGGCGTCAGCGCGCGCAGCGCGGAGATCAGCGCGATCCCGTCGGTCGTGCGGGGCAGGCGAAGATCCATTACAACCAACGAAGGCTGGTGCTCCTGGGCCAGCGCCAACGCTTCGGTGCTCGAGGCCGCGCCGAAAACGCAATGCCCGGCCTGCTCCAGGATCAGCGTGCGGATCTCGAGCTGGTCGGGGTCATCCTCGACGAGAAGCAGTTTGGACATGGGTTATTCGAATTCGATCTGGGCGATGACGAGTTGCGGAAGCGCCTGATTCCAACCGGGCGGAAGGTTATCGAAAGGCAGACGGAAGGCCTTGGTTTCGCCAGGGGCCAGGCCGCCCTTACTCGCCCGCACAATGGCCACCCGCTCGCGGGAGACCGGCTGGCCGTAGGGATCGGCGAAGACGCAATTGAGCTCCACCAGCTTCAGCTTACGGTCGCCATTATTCGTAATCTTGCCGGTGATCTCGACCACGCGTTGGGAGGCAAAGCTCTCAATCGCTTTCATCTCCACCTCGGCCAGTTGCAGGCTGCGCACGTAGGCCTTGGCTTCCGGCGTAATCGGCGCGGGGCCCGTGGTGACCTTCGGCTGCGAGATGTACCAATACGCCGCGCCGCCGAACACGAGCACGATCAGCAGAACGATCTTGATCATTGCACCCCGCTGATGGTCATGCCCCCGATGGCGATCGTGGGGGCCGAGGTGGAGCCGCGGAACTCCAGATCGTTGCCAATGTAGAGGATGTTTTCGAGCATCTCGCTCAGGTTACCAGCAACCGTGACTTCGGCAACAGGGTAGGTGAGCTCGCCGTTTTCAATCCACAGGCCGCAGGCGCCGCGCGAGTAATCGCCGTTCACCGTATTCACGCCTTGGCCAATCAGTTCGGTGATAAACAGCCCGGTGCCGACCGCCCGCAGAATCTCCTCCGGCGTCATCGTGCCCGCTTCGAGATACAGGTTTCCGTGGCCGGTGCCCGGGCTCCCGGTCAAGCCGCGCGAGGCGTTTCCAGTTGTCTTCAGGCTCAGCTTGCGGGCCGTATAAGTGTGGAGAAGATACGTCTTCAACACCCCGCTTTCGATGATCACGTTCCGGCGGCCGGGGACGCCTTCGTCATCAAACGGTGAGGAGCCAAACAGGCCAGGGATCGTCGGATCATCGACGATGGTCACGGCCGCGGCCGCCACTTTCTGATCGATCTTGTCGAGCAGGAACGAGCTCTTGCGATAGATCGCATCACCAGTCACGGCGCTGAACACATGCCCCACCAGCGACCGGGCCACGCGCGGATCGAGCACGATGGTCGCCTGCTGCGTGGGAATCTTGCGCGCGCCCAGGCGGCGCAGCACCCGCTCAGCGGCGAGGCGCCCGATGTACTCCGGCGATTCAAGCGTCGTGTGGTCGCGGCCGATGGAGTACCAGTAATCGCGTTCCATGCGGTCGCCCGACTTGGCCACCGGAACGGCGGAGAGCGAGCAACTCGTCGAACGGTAGCTGCCCAGAAAGCCGCGAGAGTTGGCGAAAACGCGAGTGCCCGAGTGCGAATCAAACGACGCGCCATCAGAATTGGTAATGCGCGGGTCCAGGCTGAGGGCGGCCTTCTCGGCCCGTTTGGCCAGTTCGATTTTCTCGGCCGTCGAAAGGGTCAGCTCCGAAGCCAGGGCCAGATCGCCTGTAAGCTGGCCAAGCTCCGCCGCATCCGGCAAGCCGGCGTACGGATCGGGCTCCGTGATCCGGGCAATGTCGATGGCGCTGGCCACCATCTGTTGAATGCCTTCTGGCGTCAGGTCCGACGTGTACGACGAGCCCTGCTTCTGGCCGAGAAGCACGCGGAGGCCGGCGCCGCAGGAATCGGCTTCCTTCAGCTTCTCCACTTCGCCGAGGCGCACGGAGACGGAGAACTCGCTACCGTCGGAGATGGTGCATTCCGCGTCGGTGGCGCCGAGCGCAAGGGCTTGCTGCACGGCAGAGACTGCCGCGTCGCGGAGCTGTTGTTCAGTCATTAGCGGGCCGTGCCTCCCACGGTCATTTTGTCGATACGGACGGTGGGGATGCCGACGCCCACCGGAACGCTCTGGCCTTCCTTGCCGCAGATGCCAATCCCCTGGTCGAGCTTCAAATCGTTGCCGACCATCGAAATATACTGCATGGCCTCCGGGCCATTGCCGATGAGCGTCGCCCCGCGCACCGGGCGCGTCAACTTTCCGTCCTCAATCAGGTAACTCTCCGACGCCGAGAAGACGAAGTTGCCGCTGGTGATGTCCACTTGGCCGCCAGCGAAGTTGGCGCAGTAGATGCCTTTGGGCACGGAGCGGATAATCTCTTCGGGCGTCGAGGCGCCAGACAGCATAAACGTGTTAGTCATGCGGGGCATGGGAATATGTTGATAATTCTCGCGGCGTCCGGAACCAGTGGACCGGCCGCCCGACAGGCGGGCCGACAGCTCGTCGGTCAGGTATCCCCGCAGAATCCCGTTCTCGATCAGAACGTTCTGCCGCGTGGGGTTGGCCTCGTCGTCAACGTTCAGCGAACCGCGGCGGCTGTCGATGGTGCCATCGTCGATCACTGTGCACAAGTCACTCGCGACCTTCTGCCCCACGCGCCCTGAAAACGCCGAGGTGCCCTTGCGGTTGAAGTCTGCCTCCAGGCCATGGCCCACCGCCTCATGCAGCAGCACACCGGGCCAGCCGGGGCCCAGGACTACCACCGACTCTCCGGCCGGAGCCTCCACTGCGCCCAGCTGCACAATCGCCTGGCGCACCGCCTCTTCGGCGTAAGCCTCCGGCGAGTTGGCGCCCGTGAAGAAATCGAGCCCCACGCGCCCGCCGCCGCCGGAGTAGCCCTGCTGCGGAATGCCGTTGCCTTCGCGGGCGAGCACGCTGACGTTGAGCCGGGCCATGGGCTGGCGGTCGAAGCTCAGCTTGCCGTCCGAGGTGGCGACCAGGACGTGGCGCAGGGAATCGGCATAGGAGCCCTGCACCTGAATCACGCGGGCATCTTTCGCGCGGGCGGCCGCATCGGCGCGCTTCACCAGCAGGACGCGCTCTTCGAGCGGCTGGTCAATGGGAGCGCGGAGCACCGGGTAAAGGTCGTGTTGCAGCGAAGGCGTCAGGCCGACCGTGTCGACTTTGGACGGCGAGTCCGCAATGCAGGCCGCGGTGGCCGCGGCTTTCAAAATCTTGGCGGGGCTCAGGTCGTCCGAATAGGCGTAGCCGGTGCGTTCCCCGGAGATGACGCGAACGCCCACCCCCAGCGAGACGCCCTGCGTGGCCGACTTCACAATCGACTCGTCAATCGAGATCGACGAGGTGGCGAGGTACTCGAAATAGAGGTCGGCGTAATCGGCGCCCCGCGCGAGTGCCTCGGCGAGGTAGCGATCGAGGTCGCGTTCCGAGATTCCGAATTTTTGCCCAAAGAAGGAGCTGGAGAGGCCCATTCCTCTAGCGTAGCGGGTTTCGCGGACCCTACGACTCCATCGCGTTCACACGGGTGGCGATCAGCAGTTGCAGGTCGCCCAGATTCAATACGACGCGCTCCTTTTGCCGGGGCGCGAGTTTCTCGTAGAACTCTTCGAGTGCATTTGGCGAACTGGTGTCCGGGGGCCGGTTGACGACCGAGAAACCCAGCAGGTCCGCGCCACGCGAAGCAAAATGGGTGAGTCCAAGCAGCGTGAATGGGGCCTGCGTCAGCGGGGCATGGTGCTGCCGCATTACTTCCCCCATGAACGGAGGAAGATTCCAGACTCCGGCCAGAAACCCGCCGGCTTCACAGTGGTCGAGACCATAATGGATGCGCTCCAGGTCGAGCAGGGAGATCTCCGAGGTGACCGCCTCATCGAGCAGCTTCAAGTACCGGGCCGGGGACATCGCGATCAGGCCGAGCGCTCCCAGATCGTGCAGAATTCCCGCGGTGTAGGCCTCGGCGCCGTCGGCCTGTGTCCAGTTGGCCAGTTCGTCGGCCAGCACCGCGACGGCCAGGCTGTGGCGCCACGTCCGCTGCAAAGCCGGAATCTGCAGCGCGTTCCCCAGATAATTTTTTATGGCGACCGTGCACGCCAACGCCTTAGTGCGCTCAAGCCCAAGAAAAGCAATGGCCTGCAGGACGCTACGAACCTCCGAGCGAAGTCCAAACATCGACGAGTTGGCAATCCGGAGCACTTCGGCGGTCAACACCCCGTCCGAGGCAATCAGGGTGCCCACCGCCTTAAGGTCCGCATCGGGCCGGCCCATCATAGCCAGCAGCCGCGTCGAAACGGTTGGCAGCGCCGGCAGGTTCTGCAGCAGTTGAGGAACGTCCGAGACGAGGGAACTGCTACCCACGAAGTTGGCGGCGTTTGGCGGCATCTGTAAGTCGTATCGGCTCGCCCTTTCGCCGTCTTGATTAAATATTTAGCGTCACTGGATTGGACGTAAGTGGCCCGGTCCACAAGTCAGGCCAAGTACCGGTCTGCTTCGTTTCGCGGTCCACCCATTGCTTCAACCGATGGTCGAGGTGAGCCGTCGCTGTGTAACGTCCCGGAGCAAGATCGCCCCACCACAGCGGACCCCAACGGAGCTGGCCCTTGGTAACCGCCGCCGTTAGCAGCGGCACGGCCGCGCCCGGCGCCAGGGTCTGATACAGATGCCGATATGGCGTGTTGTCAAACTTGGCGCTCTCCCGCATATCTTCCGGCTCCACGGTCCGGCCCGAAGAGTGCACCAGCGTCAGGGTCACCGGTTGCAGCATCGACTGGTGGAGATACCGCTGAGCCGTTTTACTCCGGTTGCGGAGTGTGGCCGTCAAATCAGCTCCGGAGAGGCGAAGTTCGAGGGTAAACATGGGGGCGCTCGGTGCAAAGCAGGGGAAGAAAAGGAAGCACCGCCGCGTCATAGATTCCGGTACTCCAAGAACGCCGGCGGGTTGGCGCTGGTGGCGAACTGCCGGAACCGGAAGCCGGCTTCCCGTTCGTAAAAGCCAAGATAGACCTGGCCGGGGCACAGCACCCGCGGGAAGTACCGCTCCTCGCCCGAAGCCAGCAGCAGCGGTTCCAGATTGGGGCCACAGTAGTAAAGCTGCCGGCCGGTCGTGGTGACCAGCAGGTGGAAGCGTCCGTTCCGGTCGGCGTCCATGGCGAGTTCCTGAAAAGGGCCGGCAATCGGGAGTTCGCGGCGGGAGATAAACGGCTTGGCGGTGTAGCGGGGGTCGAGGTGGACCATCTCGATAGTGGGCGGGTCGCTTGGCTCATTAAAAATGGCTGTCAGCCGGCCGAACTCCGGTTGGAGCGTCGCAACGTGCAGAGGAAGGGTCGAGCCGTGCACCAGCGTCGTCGAGAGGATTTTGCCTTTGAGGCTGGCGGTCCAATACGTCAATCCCTCATGAGGGCCGGCGATGTGGAGCACCTCATCCAAGCAGCGGACCACCAGGCGGCTAGCGTCCTTCACCGGCAGCGGAAACGCCGCAATCGGCACCACCGCCGACTTGGTGAGTTCGCAACATTCCAACCGGCCCGACGGATTCCAGAACAAAACATACAGCTGATTCGCCGTGTTATAAAACGCCTGGCGGAGCAGTTGCCGACCCGCGGGAGCCTGCCCGCGGCGGCCCATGCCGGTCGGCTTTCCTTCCGCTAGCAGCGCGGCCTGCAGTTGCGACCCGTTCTGCCAGACGATCCAGCGGCGCATGGTCGGTTCGAAGCTCTCCGTCTGCCGATAGGCGGCCGCGGCGCAGAACAGGTTCGTGGCGCCGGGCAGCATCGGCACCGCTTCGTTGTACCAGGCCGCGAGCGGGCGCCCGGGGTTAAACTGGCGAAGCCAGGTCCGCGGGCCGCCTTGGCCGTTGGCGGTAACTAGCAGATCGAGGCGATCGAGAATCGGGTTATCGCGGTCGTCGTCCAGATCGCTGAGCGTCGCGGCCTGCACCCGCAGCCGCAACGGCGAACTGAGCACCGGGTTCGTTTCGCCCGGGCAGGCGAGCGAGGCTGTCACGGTGTATTCTCCAGCGGGCAAGGGCCACATATACTTGGCCAGATTCACCGTCCATGTCAGAGAGCCGCCGGGGGCCAGAGGCTCGAGCACCAGCGTTTCATCAACGCGGCTGTCGTTGAAAAGCTGCTGCCGGAGCAGGGAACTGACGCGGCGGACCGGGTCGCCGGCGGCGTCCTGAAACAGGATGGTCAACGCTCCGCCGTCACGAGATGGCTTGGGCACCATCAAGGTCTTGTCGTCGTCATGCGACAGGGTCAACTGCAGCTTCGGCGAGTCGAACGTCGTGATGTCCCGGGTGGTGGTGGCGAGTTGGAGGTTGAAGGGCATCGGAGCTTAGTTGGAGTCGCCGGGGAGTAGGTCCATATCCCAGCCGCGGAGTTTCAAGTTGCACTTACCGCAGAAATGCGGTTCGAATACTCCGGGAGCCTGATGGGCGTGTCCAGAGGAACGGGACGAGTACGCCATGATGCAGTTATGGTCCTTGGTGTCGTGGTGGCCGGGTGGCTTGTCGCTCGTGTTTTCCGAGTGGCGGAGATAAAGATTATGGCCCATCTCATGGCCGACGACATAGTACACCTTGTCAGGGTCTTTCATGTCGATCATGGCGTGGGAATCCGGCATGCCATACGAACTCGTCCACGAGATATGGCCCGCCTCGTCGATCGTGCCGTCGGTCTTCTTCACATCGACGGCTTCGTGCGTGAAGAAGTTCATGACGACAAACCCCACCGGCTCTTTGGGGCGAATGGCCGCGCCAAGCGCGTCAACGATCGGGTTGACGATCAGGTCCCAATACTGGGCGCCGGTCAGGGTGTTGATCCGAGTGCGATAGTCGTCGGGGGGTTCGGCCGCGCCTTGGGCAGGTAGGGTAAGCCCATACATGGCGTTTTCTTTGAGCGAAATTTTCGTACGGTCCTTGTTGGCCGTGTTGGCGATAACGATGTCCTGATACTGCTTCTCGGTAATCAGGTCCGTAATCTTCGCCTTCGTCATGTTATCGACGTCGAGATCGATATAGGCCGCCTGGTACTCGTTATGAATGAGATCCCATTCGCCGCCACCCGTCCGGGCTGGCCAGTTGACCTCATACGCCACCCGGTTCTGCCGCCACACCCGGAACACTCCGGTGTGGGCGTGGATGCGCGAGGCTTCGTCCGTATAGCCGTGGAACTTCTCAAGATCGGCCTTGTTGGGCTCTCCCGTAAAGTCGATTTCGGCCTTGAACTTGTAGTCGTCGCCGGCGATGATTGACGGGCGCACCATGATGCCGGCGCGGCCGAGCCGCTTAGGATACTTGCCCTTGTCCGTGCAGGCCTTGACGAAAACGGTCTTGTTGCCGGCATCGTCTTCTGTCTGGTACGGCTCATAGGAACTGCCCTGCAGCCAGGGAGCCTGGTACTGGGTGGCGGGCGGATTGCGAATGCCGCCCAGTTGGCTGGGGCAATTGTCCGCGCCGGGGCCGCCGCTATGCAGCTTCAGCGATTTCTCGACGAACTTCCGGGTCTTGCTCGGCGATGCGGCCTTGTCCTCCGGCAACTTGGTCAGGTCTTCGTCCAGGTCCGTGTGCTTCCAGTTCACCCGCACCGGCCCCACGGCCTCGGGAGCGGCCGTTTTGGCGTCGGACTTTGATTTCAAAAAGACCTCGACTTCAAGTGGCAGCAGGGGACGGTTCAGCCGCGCAGCGTCGGTCACCACGCGGTTCTGCTTGGCTCCGAACTCCGTGCTCGCGCCGGTGGTCCGTTCATACGTCAGAGCCTCCACCCAAATCCTTGAGGTCGCGGTAGCGTCCTTGATCGCCTCCGGTTCCACGTCGACGCGCTTGTTCTCACCCGCTTCCAGTGCGGCAATCAACTCCGGCGTGATGTCGGTCTTATAGTCCTTGATGTACTTCAAGTGCATGGCCTTGTGGTTGGCCTTGTACCGCACGATCGCCTTGTCCAGATAGTTCTCGCGATCGTGATACACCGGACCGCCATAAAACCCGAGCTCATTGAGTTTGTACGCCACCCAATTCTTCTGGTCCGACTTGGGCGGCTCTTTTTCGTCGTGCGTCCACGGGCCGCGCGAAATTTCCACCGAGTGGTAGAGCACCTTGAACTCCGCTTCATCCTGCAGCGAGCCGCTTTTCAGCGTGACTTTGTACGGCGACCAGAGCGGGTGGATGTAGAGATCCTTCAGCGCTCCGGCGGTGGGTTTGCCGTCCCACTCGAACGTATGATCTCCCGAGGTCTTCTCCTCGGCCGTGAGTTCTTTCGAGAACAGCGGCGTCGCGTCGGCGCGGGCCGACGTGATCTCCAGCGTCACCGGCTTGCCCTCCAAGCTCTTCAGCTTGTACGCAATGCTGAGCGTCTCGGCCGAGGGCGCAAAATGATCGTCGCAGGTGACGATATCGAGCAGTTCGTCGGTCACCGGCACCGGCCCGGGCTTCACGGGAATCGGGGCATGTTTGAAGCATTTCGTCCAGTACAGTTCACACTCGGTGGCTTTGCACTGGTTCGGCGCCGGGTGGCACTCGAGCAGCGGCTCCTGGCCGGGATCGAAGAACAGAATCTCCACCCGCCGGTTGGCCGCGCTCTGCAGACCATCCACCCCAATCCCCTCCACCGGCCAGCTCTCCCCGCAGCCCACCGTCTTCCGGCCGGGGTCGACGAACTTTAGGCCGGCCCGATAGGCCGCCAGGCCCTCAATATCGGTGGACAAAAAGTTGGCGATGCCCTGGTTATACAGATCAAAGAAGGCGTCCCAGGTGGCCTTGTCGCAGGTGCCGGTGATGGGCAAGGACTGCGAAAACTCCGCGTTATACGCGGTCTTGAAATTCTTCAGCGCCGTCGAGGTGCCGTCGCCGTGAGAGTTGTCGATCGGGCCGGGATCGCAGTTCCAACCCTTCGATTGGTGCGCCCATTTCAGGATCTGTTGATAGTCCTCGGTCTTGCCCTTGATGACGCAGATATTCGTGTATGCCGCTTTATCGCCCATCCAGCAGGCCAGCACGCAATCAGCCCGCTGCTGCGAGAGCTTAATGTTGTAGTCTGACGCCCCGGAGCTATCGGTGTGTCCGGCGACCAGCGCCTTCCGCGCCGGATTCAGCTTGGCATGGGCGAGGCCCGTAGCCAGGACTGTGAGGGCCGTCACGTGGTCCGCCCCTCCTTCGCCGATGTCATAGTCCGGCATGAGTACGGCGCTATCGAGGTGGAAGTGGAAGTCTTCCATCTCAAGGCGATGGCCCTGGAAGCGGGTCACGATGATCTTGTGAGCAGCCGTGGTTTGCCGTTCAAATAGCAGAGTGAAGTCGCGGCGGGTGATCTTGGTCTCAGACATGGGTTAACGTGCCTTGCCGTGGCCGGTCCATCCGTTCTTATGGAGGTCCGGCAGTTTCAGTTTGCACTTGCCGGGAGGAATCTGCTCCCCGCGCAGCGCCGCGCCGGACGTGGAGCCTTTGGCGACGGCGCCATCGGTCTTGCTGAACTCGTACGTTTCGCCGATTAGCGGTTGCCCGTCTTCGTCGACGATTTGAATCTCAATCCAGGTGAGATCCGGTTCCTTGGCCGGCGTACCGGTGCCGGTGCCCCCGCCGCTGCCCGTTCCGCTTCCGGTTGCGCCCCCGGTCCCCTTCCCAGCACCCGAGCCCGACCCGCCGCCGGAGCCCGACCCACTGCCGCCCTTGGCGTTCTCAGCGGCAGGCTGAGCCGTCGTCGCGCCGCCACTATGTCCCTGCAGTGGCGTGGGGTCGGCGACCATTTGGGTCCAGCGTTTGGACTTGAGGCGGCTGGCCACCTCCTCCAAAACCTTTTGGTCCGCATACTTCAGCGCGGCCGGACCCACTTCGCCAGCGAGCATCTGGCGCAGGCTGCGCATCGCCGCCGGGTCCAGACGCTGGTGCTTCAGATTCACCTCGCCTTGGCGCGGCGGGGTGTTACTGACGAGGATCGTGTTGCCGTCGATAAGAAGCCGAACGTTCATAAAGGGCGCAGGGTGACTTATATTATAAAGTCCCCTCCACAGTCTACGCGGCTACCGTAAACAAATCCCGTCACCCGTAGTTCAATTGAAACGTAAGGGTGGAGTGCGCGACTCTGGTGAAGTATGGTTTTTGGCAAACGCGTGGCCGTGGCTGCGCTTGTATTGGTCAGCCGGAGCTTCGGTTCCGCAGAGCCCGCAGCACAAGGAGGATCGGATTCCATTCAGTGGCGGCCGCTGATTGAGCAGTCCATGTACTTTCTGGGCATCCAGCATGGGTTCCGGCTGGCTACCGAGAAGGGCACCCGGCGGGGATTTGAAGGTCCCTACCTGCGCAATGTCGCCAAGAGCGTCGGCAGCTTGCGCGGCTGGTCTGACGGCGACCTTGCGTTAGTCAACTACGTCGGCCACCCCATGCAGGGAGCGGTTTCGGCCTACATCTTCGCGCAGAACGATCCGCGCTACCGCCGTGTCGAATTCGGTTCATCGCGCGCCTATTGGAAAGGGCGCCTGCGGGCGACCGCCTATTCTTTTGCCTACAGCACCCAGTTCGAGATTGGCCCCATCAGCGAGGCCACCATCGGCACCATCCAGTCACGCTGGCCGCAACACGGGATGGTCGATCACGTCGTCACCCCCGTCATCGGCATGGGCTGGCAGGTCAGCGAGGATGCCATCGACCGCTTCGTCATCCAGAAGATCGAAAACCGCATTGAGAACATCTGGGTGCGGATGATGGTGCGCGGCTGGCTGAACCCTTCCCGCAGCATGGCGAACATGATGCGGGGGGACTCGCCCTGGCATCGCGATACCCGGCCCGGAATCAAGAGCTACCGGCGGGGCATGTCCTACGTGGATAACTCCGGCCGCGGCAGCGATCCGCAACCCACCCCGGTTTTCGAGTTCGCGCCGCGCGCCCAAGGGACGATTCTGCATGGCGGCCAGTGCGTGGGCGGTGGTGCGCAAGGCGCCTACCGGTTAAACCCCAAGTGGTACGCCGTCCTCGACATCAGCGGCTGTAAGATGCTCGATATGCCGGTGAACGTTAGTTCGGACTCGCTGCAATACCTTGCCGGCCTGCAATGGAAAGCGCGGCCGGAAGCCCGCTGGAAGCCCCACCTGCAGTTCCTGCTCGGCGGCAACAAAACCACGCGGGAAGTCATCGACCCGGAAAAGAGAAAGCTAGTGCTCGAAGCCAATCGGGGCACCGGGCAAACCGTGCCCTACGATCAGTTCGCCGTGCGCACGGAAGCCAACGGCCTCGCCATGGCCGCCGGCGGCGGCATCGACCTGAAGATCACCAACGCATTATCCTGGCGCGTTGCGGGGCTCGAGTACGTCCGCACCTTCTCGCGCGAATTCGAGAACGTGCGGTCCCAGGAGGGTCTGCGCGCGTCGATGGGCTTTGTCCTCACCATGGGAACCTGGTGAGGTATGTTCGACGAAATGCGCGCGGTAGTGCGGCAAATCCCGTTCGGCAAGGTTGCGACGTATGGCTTCATTGCGGAATTGGCCGGGCATCCGCGCGGGTCGCGGCAGGTGGCTTGGGCCCTGCGCCAGTTTGATCCCGGCCTGCCCTGGCACCGGGTGATCGGCAAAGACGGCGCCAAGTTTGGAAAGGTTCTCCTCCGGGGCGCGAGCGGCGTCGAGCAGGTCCTCCGCCTCGAAGCTGAAGGCGTCCGTCTGCTCGGTACCCGCGTCCGCCTCGACGAATACGGCTGGGACGGAAAACGCTAGGCGAGCACGGAGCGCACGACGTTCCCATGCACGTCGGTCAACCGGAAGTGGCGCCCCTGGAACTTGAAAGTCAGCTTTGTATGGTCCACCCCCAACTGATGCAGAATCGTCGCGTGGAGGTCGTGAACGTGGACCGGATCCTTGACGATGTTGTACGAGAAGTCGTCGGTTTCGCCGAAGCTGAAGCCGGGCTTCACGCCGCCGCCGGCCATGAAAACCGTGAAGCAACGCGGATGATGATCGCGCCCATAGTCATCGGCCGTCATCTTGCCCTGGCAGTAGACCGTGCGGCCGAACTCGCCCCCCCACACGACTAACGTATCTTCCAGCAAGCCGCGCTCGGCCAGGTCTTCAATCAGCCCCGCCGTCGGTTGATCCACGTCGCGGCACTGGTTCACAATCTGCGCCGGCAGATGATTATGCTGGTCCCACCCGCGGTGGAACAGCTGAATGAACCGGACGCCCCGCTCGGCCAACCGGCGAGCGAGCAGGCAGTTGGCCGCGTACGAACCCGGCGTGCGGGATTCAGGGCCGTACCGCGCGAAAACGTGGTCTGGCTCCTTTGAAAGGTCCGTCAGCTCCGGCACCGACGTCTGCATCCGGAACGCCATCTCGTATTGGGCAATGCGCGTGGCGATCTCCGGATCGCCGGTCTCGTTCAGCTTGAACGTGTTCAATTTCGCCAGGTCATCGAGGTAGCTCCGGCGCGTTGCCGCTGTGACCCCTTCAGGATTCTTGAGGAACAGAACCGGGTCGCCCTGCGAACGGAACTTCACGCCCTGGTAGCGCGTAGGCAGGAAGCCGCTGCCCCACAGTCGGTCGTACAACGGCTGGTCGGCGATGTTGCCCGTTCCCTGCGAGATCATGACGACAAATGCGGGCAGATCCTTGTTCTCGCTGCCCAGGCCGTAGGATATCCACGACCCAATCGACGGCCGTCCAGCGAGTTGAAAACCGGTCTGGAAGAACGTCACCGCCGGATCGTGATTAATCGCCTCCGTGTGCAGCGACTTGATGAAACAGAGCCGATCAGCAACCTTCGCGATATGCGGCATCAGGTCGCTGACCCAAGCCCCGGACTGGCCCCGCTGCTTGAAGGCAAACTGCGAAGGAACCAGCGGGAAGCTGGTCTGCGTGGCGGTCATGCCGGTCAGGCGTTGCCCTTGGCGGACGGAGTCCGGCAGTTCCACCCCGCGCATCCTTTCAAGTGCCGGCTTGTAGTCGAAGGTTTCAAGCTGGGACGGCGCTCCGGACTGGAAGAGGTAGATCACCCGCTTCGCCTTCGGCGCAAAATCAGTGGCCCCACGAGCCAGGGTGGCGACGGCAGCGGCGGAAAGAAAGTCGCGGCGCTTCATTCTTTAGTGATTCCTTCGTCTAGATTCAGCAGGAGGCTCGCGACGAGGGTATGCGCTGCCAGGTCCGCCACCGACAGCTCCGTATTGCGGCGCGAGTCGCCGTGCGCGAGCAGGTTGCGGGCGGCGAGTTCATCTTTCTCGTACGTGGCGCGATGGCGCTCGAGGGCATTGAGCAGCACGGTCAACTCGTCCGCTGTCGCCGCTCGGCCCGTGACCAGCCGGAAGCCGTAAGCCAAGCCCGCCGGGTGGGCCATGATCTTTTCCGCCAGGTGGCGCGCGGCTTCGAGGAACGTGACATCGTTCATCAAGTTCAGCGCCTGCAGCGGCGTGTTCGTCCGCGACTCGCGCACCGTGCACGTCTCGCGTCCGGCCGCATCGAAGTTCGCCATCGTTGGGGGCGGGGAAGTGCGCTTCCAGAAGGTGTACAAGCTGCGCCGGTAGAGCGCCTCGCCCGAGTCGGGCACATAGTCGGCGCCGCCCGAAAGCTCTTTCCAAAGCCCGGCCGGTTGGTACGGCTTCACGGCCGGCCCGCCCACTCTCTCAACGAGAAGCCCGGAAAGGTACAGCGCTTGATCGCGGACCGCCCCAGCATCCAGCCGGAACCGGGGGCCGCGGGCCAGCAACCGGTTCTCCGGGTCGCGCGCCAGCAGCTCCGGACTCACCTGCGACGACTGCCGGTAGGTCTGCGACAGAACGATCGTCTTCAGCAGATGCCGCACGTCCCAACCAGAGTCCATAAACTCCACCGCGAGCCAGTCAAGCAGCTCCGGGTTCGATGGCCACTCGCCCTGCGCGCCAAAGTCCTCGGCCGTTTTCACAAGCCCCACGCCGAACAGCGACTGCCAAAAGCGATTGACCGTCACCCGCGCCGTCAGCGGGTTCTCCCGCGACACGAGCCAGCGGGCGAGGTCGAGCCGGTTGGTGATGGGCTTGGTGCCGAAGATGGCCGGCACCCCAGGCGATACCTTATCCCCCGGCCGGTCGTACGCGCCGCGGATGAGCACGTGGGCATCCAGTGGCTTACCGGTTTCCTGCATCACCATCACCGTGGGGACGTTGTCGAGAAAAGTCTCGCGTTCGCGACGGATTTGCACGACTTCGGCCCAGGCCTTCGCTTCCGTGGTTTCGAGAAACTGGCGACGCCCAGCTTCCGGACCGTTCGCCGTGCCCGCCAGGAAGGCCACCTCCAGCGGCGGCAAGGCGCGGGAGAAAATCTTCACTTCGGGAGCGTTCAGGGTGAACGGCTCTTTTACGAGGAAGTCTTGGTTCAGTTCATCGACGAGCACCCGCAGCTTCTCCGGCTTGCCGTCGATGTAGACCTTGATTCCGGCCGCGAGCTTCGAGCCATCGTACGTAAACGCCAGATGGTAATTCTGGCCCGGCGTCAGCACCCGCTCCGTCTCCACCCGCAGGGCGTCGTCAAGCCAGCGCATGACCAGGTTCACCTGCAACCGCCCGTCCTTCATCTCGAACCGGAGACCGGCGGATTCGGCTTCCGGCAACGCCTTCGAAACGATGTTCGTCGTCGCGGCCGCGGGCGTGAACCGGGTGGCTATCGTGAACCGGGCCGTATAATGCGGCGTGTACTTTTCAGGCGCCGTCAGGTCGAGTGTGGGCTTCCAGGTCAACGGGCCCGTCGCCGTCCCGGGCCGCAGCCGGGCCTCGGCGGCGGCCAGGCGGGCCTCAATCTCGGCCAGCTTGGTCTGTTGCGGCTCGGTAGGCGCGTAGATGAACGGCGGGGTATTGCCAAACTTGAAGTAGCGACCGCGTTCGCCGATGTTATGGAAGTAGGCGTAGAGCTGATAGAACTCTTTCTGCGCGAAGGGGTCGTACTTGTGGTTGTGGCATCGGGCGCAACCGATCGTCGAACCCAGGAAAACGGTCGACATCGTCTCGACGCGGTCGGCCGCGTACTCCGCCAGGTACTCCTCCGGCACAATGCCGCCTTCGCCGTTGCCGCGATGGTTGCGTTGAAAGCCGGTGGCGATCTTCTGGTCGAGTGTAGCGTTGGGCAGCAGATCGCCGGCCATCTGTTCAATCACAAACTGGTCGAACGGCTTGTTCGACCGGAACGCGTTCAGCACCCAGTCCCGCCAGCGCCACATCTGCCGCTCGCCGTCCGTCTGGTAGCCGTTTGAATCGGCGTAGCGGGCGGCGTCGAGCCACTTGGCCGTCATTCGTTCGGCATACCGAGCGGTCGTCAGCATCCGGTCGACGGCTTGCTCATAACTCATGCCGTCGTACTCGCCGGGCAGCGCCGGGAGCCCGGTCAGGTCCAGAGACGCCCGGCGAAGCAGCGTCTCGCGCGAGGCTTCCGGAGCCGGCGATAGGCCTTCCTTCGCCAATCGCGCCCGAACGAGCAAATCGATGCTCTGCCCCGCGGCACGCTGCGGAGGCAGGTAAGCCCAATGCTTCTGCCAAGGCGCCCCCGCTTCCACCCAACGATTCAACGTCGCGATCTCCGAAGCAGAGAGCCCAGCCCCCGTGTGCACCGGCGGCATGCGTTTCGCCTTGTTCGGGGTCGCGATCCGTTCGGCGATCAACTGCCGGGCGGCGGCCACGGGCTCCGGTTGATCGAGGCGCAGGCGAATGCCCTTCGCGGCGGCGTCTGACCCATGGCAAGTCCAACAACGGTCCGAGAGGATGGGCCGGATATCCCGGTTAAATTCGATGGGCTGCGCCGCGAGCGACGCGGCGTAGGCGAAAAAGAAAACTAAGCGCATGCTGCTTGCGATGATTATGTCGCAAGCAGCATGCCGATGCATCCTAGGCGACCTTCCGCTCCATTGCCGACGGCGTGTCGATGCTAGCCACTTTCACGTTCCGGGCAATGCCCAGCTTCTCGAGCAGGCGGATCTGCAACCACGTCTGGTCGTACTCATACCAGGCCAACCCATGCCGCGCCGAGTTCGGATGAGCATGGTGGTTGTTGTGCCAGCCTTCGCCGAAAGTCAGTATGGCGACCCACCAGTTGTTGCGCGAATCATCGCGAATGTTGAAGCGGCGCGGCCCCCACAGATGGCTGGCCGAATTGACAAGCCAAGTGGAGTGCAGGCCAACGACCACCCGGACGCAAGTAGCCCACAGGAACATCGAGAGGCCGCCCCAGGCGTACAGAATCGCGGACAGAATGATGATCGGCACCCAGTGATACGAGTTCAGCCAGAGATAGAACTTGTCCTTGGCCAGGTCCGGCGTGTACTTCATCATGGCCTGCGTCTGGTTGTGCTTGGCTTCGCCAAACAGGATCCAACCCATGTGCGACCACCACTTGCCATGCCGCGGCGTATGCGGGTCGCCGTCCAGGTCAGAATGCTGATGGTGAATCCGGTGCGTGGCCACCCAGAAGATCGGCCCCCCTTCCATGGTCAACGTGCCACAGACGGCGAACAGATGTTCCAGCCACTTCGGCACAATGTAGGCCCGGTGGGTATGCAAGCGATGGTAGCCCATGCCGATCCCCCAGCCGATCGTGATCCAGTACAGGATCGCGGCGACGATGACGGAACGCCACTCAAAGAAAAACGGCGCGGCTAACGCGCCGACATGAAAAATGCCGAAGAAGGTGGTGGTGATCCAGTTCACCTTGTCATAGCGATTGATGGGGTCGGCCCCAGAGGCCTTGGTACTCATAGAAAATTAAGGAATTCCTTCACTGTAGCAGGCGCCCTTCACCAGTTATTCTTGGATATGACACTTTCCCGACGTGCAGTACTGGCCGCAGGCCCGCTTTCTCTTACATCGGCTGCCCCGGCGCAATCCGCTAGTCCAGCCCGGCGTCAACCCTTGGCGGTATCGACCTACTCATTCTGGCATTTCCGGACAGAAAGGTACAGTATCGAGAAGGTCATCCAACATGCTGCAGACATTGGGTTTGATGGCGTCGAAATCCTCCACCGGCAGATGGTGGATGAGTCCCCGGCCTACGTTACCAAGTTGAAAAGAATGGCCTTTGAGCGGGGCCTCGCCCTGCCGATGCTCTCCATCCACCAGGATTTTGTCTTCCCGGAACAGGCCGAACGCGACAAAAATATTACACATACCGTCAAGTGTATTGAGCTCGCCGCCCGCCTCGGCATCCCGTGCGTCCGGCTGAACTCCGGTCGCTGGAAGACCATCAAGTCCTTCGACGATCTCATGAAAGTCAAGGGCGACGAGCCCGCCCTGCCCGGCTTCAACGAGCAGAACGCCATCGACTGGTGTATCGACTCCATCAAAAAGTGCCTCCCCGTCTGCGAGCGCGAAGGCATCACCTTGGCCCTCGAAAACCACTGGGGACTGACGACCAACATCGACACCCTGTTGAAGATCCACAAGGCCGTCAACTCGCCCTGGCTCGGGATCAACATGGATACCGGCAACTACCCGGGCGATCCCTACGCCGGCATCGCCAAGCTCGCCCCCCAAGCCACCATCGTGCAGGCGAAAACCTATTATGGCGGCGGCGAATGGTACACCCTCGATCTCGACTACAAAAAGATCGCCGGCATCCTCAAGCAGGCGGGTTTCAAGGGTTGGGTCTCGCTCGAAATGGAAGGGAAGGCCGACCCGCTCGACTCCGTGCAGAAAAGCTACGACGTCCTGCGGAAGGCCTTCGCCTAAACTACCGGAACGACGCGGGCGGGGGTGGTGGCGGTGCGCTGCCGCCCCCGCGCTGCGCCGCTTGAAAAACGCCCATCGCCGTGCCGATCATGCCGGCTATATCGGCCACGTTCGCCGGCACGATCATCGTATTCGACGATTGCGCCAGGTTGGCAAAACTGTTGACGTACTGCTCGGCCACTCGCAGTTGTACGGCCTCGCGGCCTCCGGGGTCTTGAATCGCCAAGCCCACCTGCCGCAGGCTCGTGGCCGTGGCCTCCGCCATGGTCAGAATGGCTTTCGCCTCGCCCTCGGCTTCATTAATCTGCCGCTGCTTAAACGCTTCCGAGGCCTTGATCACCTTCTGCTTTTCGCCCTCGGCCAGATTCACGGCCGAATCCCGGACGCCTTCCGACGTCAGAATCGCCGCCCGCTTTTCGCGCTCGGCGCGCATCTGCTTCTCCATCGCCGACAGGATATCCGCGGGCGGGGTAATGTTCTTAATCTCGTAGCGGAGCACTTTGACGCCCCAGGATTCGGATGCCTTATCGAGCTCGCTGACCACGGAGATGTTGATGTTCGTCCGTTCTTCAAACGTCCGGTCCAGTTCAATCTTGCCCACCTCGCTGCGGAGTGTCGTCTGCGCTAACTGCGTGATGGCGAACAGGTAGTCCGAAATCCCGTACGAAGCCCGCTCCGCGTTCAGAACCTTGAGATACAACACCCCGTCCACCGCCACCTGCACGTTGTCGCGGGTAATGCACACCTGCTCCGGAATATCGATCGATTGCTCCTTCAACGAGTGCTTGTACCGGATGACGTCCAGAAACGGAATCAGCACATGGAAACCGGCGTTGAGCGTGCCGCTAAATGCCCCCAGACGCTCGACGACAAAGGCGCTCTGCTGCGGCACCACGATCGCCGTCTTGGCAATGATGATCAGGAACAGCAATAACAGGAAACCCAGCACGATCAACTCAGCCATACACTTATTCCTCCGGGCGCAAGTATATCGTTAATCCATCCACCCGTTTCACCAGACACCGCTCGCCCGCCAACAAAGGGCGCGGCCCCACGTTCCGGGCCGACCACACCGTCCCGCGCAATTCCGCCTGCCCGATCGCTTCGACGCCAATCTCCCCCATCGGCACGGCAACCTCGCCCGTCAACTCCTCATGCTGCGCCGGCTGGCCTTTGCGCAACCGCGCCAACAGTGGCCGCCGGAATACTAGCAGCGACCCGGTGGAGACCACAAGAAACAGAATCACCTGCGGGGTCAGGCCCTGCAATCCCAACACCGCGGCCAGCCCGGTGACCACCGCCCCGACTCCGAAAAATATCAGATAGAAGCCG
>LNFM01011127.1_pt1 | contig 21956 bp, 21 predicted proteins | sample 596031 | NCBI WGS metagenome assembly LNFM01 (sample SAMN04254537, study PRJNA301005) | activated carbon metagenome | isolation source: dual media filters at the Ann Arbor, Michigan drinking water treatment plant | place: USA: Ann Arbor
TCACGCTAGTTTACAACGGCGCTTCTGGCTAGTCCATTGCGCCGAAAGCGCCGCAGCTTTCAGATCGCCATCATGTCCAATAAGATTGCATTATTGGACATACAAAGCATAGACTCCCCGGCATGGAGAAAACACAGCCCAAATCGCCCTCAGAGCCGCCGGAGGCCACTGCCCTCCACGAGGAGGTCCAAAGCGCCGCGCCGGACGACAGTGTCTTCGCCCTGCCCTCCCCTGTCGCGGGCTCCAGCGCGCTGGACCGCCTGGTTGAGACCGCGCGCGACTATGCCCGGGCTGCCGCATCAGCCAACACGCTGACCGCCTATGCCAGGGACTGGAGCCATTTCGCGCGCTGGTGCCGGATGCGGGGCGCGGACCCCCTGCCCCCCGCGCCGGAACTGGTCGGCCTCTACATCGCCGATCTGATTTCCCCGCAGGGAAACACGCCCGGCCTCTCGGTCGCCACCATCGAACGTCGGCTTTCCGGCCTTGGCTGGGGCTATGCGCAGCGCGGCCATCGCCTTGACCGCCAGGACCGCCACATCGCCTCTGTGCTGGCCGGCATCCGCCGCAGGCATGCCCGGCCGCCCGTGCAGAAGGAAGCGATCCTGCCGGAAGACCTGCGCGACATGCTGGCCACCCTGCCCCACGATCTGCGGGGCCTGCGCGACCGGGCGATCCTGCTGATCGGCTTTGCGGGCGGGCTGCGCCGGTCCGAGATCGTCAGCCTCGATCATGGCAAGGACGACACGCCCGACAGCGGCGGCTGGGTCGAAATCCTGGACGGTGGCGCCCTGATCACCCTGCGCGGCAAGACCGGCTGGCGCGAGGTCGAGGTCGCGCGCGGCTCCTCCGATCAGACCTGCCCGGTCCATGCCCTGACCGAATGGCTGCACTACGCCCGGATCGACTTCGGCCCCCTCTTCGTGGCCGTCTCCCGCACCGGGCTGAAGGCCACCACCGAACGGCTGTCCGACAAACACGTCGCCCGGCTGATCAAGACCTGCGCCCGCGAAGCAGGCCTGCGCCCCGACCTGCCCGAGGCCGAACGGCTGCGCCTGTTCTCCGGCCACTCCCTGCGCGCGGGCCTTGCCAGCAGTGCCGAAGTCGATGAGCGCTACATCCAGAAGCAACTCGGCCACGCCTCCGCCGAAATGACCCGCCGCTACCAGCGCCGCCGCGACAGGTTCCGCGTGAACCTCACCAAAGCCGCAGGGCTGTGACCCGCCCTGCCCTGCCGGCGGCCCCGTGCGTCGTTCTCCACGCCCTATGATTGACCCAAGGCTGAGAGCCGCGCCGGAATGTCCATCCGCACATGCAGGAAATCGACAACGATCATACGCTCCGGCGCAGCGATGAAGACGACGTAATGCTGCCCGATCCGCGCGTAGCGCAAGTCTTCCGGAAGTTCGGTCGCCACCAGTCGTCGACAGTCACGCGACGGCGCCGTGCCGTTGGCGAGAGCGCGACATGCGTCGATCAAGTCTTCCGCATAGGCCTCGGCTTGCCGCTTCCCGAAGGTTTCGGTCGTCCAAGCGGCAATCTCGGCCAGCGTTCGCTCGGCCTGCCGCGTTAGAACCCAGGGCTTTGTCATCAGGCACTTCCGGTCACGCTGGCAAAGGCGCGCCGTATCGCGTCTTCGCCCGATCCTTGCGCCAGATTGCCATCGCGCGCTTGCTGAATGCCCTGCATCAGTCGGACCCGCAATTCCCGCAGCTCAGCCTCTTCGCGTTCCAGCAGACGCAGACCGGCCCGAAGCGCCTCCGAGGCATTCTGGTAGCGTCCTTCTGCAACCAAATGGTCGATCATACGCGACTGCGGTTCTGTCAGCACAACGTTACGGGTAGCCATAGTACGCTCTCCTCAACAACATTGGCAGATTATGCCAACAACGCGACGATGTCGACTCTTTCGCAGGTCAAGAGCACGGGCCCGCAACCAAACGGTCGTTTACTCCTGACATCCGCAATTGCAAAAAGAGCCCCCTGCCCCGTGCCACTCATCGGATACGCGCGTATTTCCACCGAAGATCAGACCCCCCTGCCCCAGTCGCAGGCCCTGAAATCTGCAGGCTGTGCAGAGATCCATGAGGAACAAGCTTCGGGCGGGAACCGCGCCCGACCTGTGCTGGCTCGCGTGCTGGAACGAATCGGCAAGGGCGACACGCTGGTCGTGGTGCGTATCGACCGTTTGGCGCGGTCGCTCTCGCATTTGTTGGAGGTGATCGAGCGGCTGGAGGCGAAGGGCGCCTTCTTCCGATCGCTCACCGATCCGATCGACACATCCTCCCCGCAGGGCAAGTTCACCCTCCAGGTCCTGGGCGCCGCCGCCGAGTTCGAGCGCGCCCTGATCCGCGAACGCACCAAGGCCGGGTTGGCCAGCGCACGAACCAAAGGCCGGGTTGGCGGCAATCCGGGACTGCGCGCCCGGGATCCGGCGGCGCTGCGCAAGGTCCGGCTGGCGCGACAGGACGGCTATATGGAGCGGCTGAACGAGACGGCGCAGGACTGGGTCCCCCATGTCCGTCGCCTGCGCCCCGACTTGGCTTGGGAAGACGTGGTGCGCATCGTCAACGGCCCCCTGCCCCGCGAACGCCACTGGACACAAAGCCGCTTGCTACGTGCCGTGAACGCCTATGTGCGCGACGGCTTCCTGCCCGAGACGGTCTTGGACCGCGCCAGCCGCCGCGAAACTGACGACCGCCTCCCCGCTATCGTCGCCGCCATCAAGGGCGCGGACCCGGACGTCACGCTTCAGGCGATCTGCACCCGACTGGAAGCGATGCGCGAGCGCACGCCCCGCGGGCGGACAAGCTGGCAGCCGTCATCCGTGAAGATGCTGCTGGAGCGGGCCGAAAGGCTGGGCCTGCTTGAGTGAAGTAGCGGGAATCGGTCGCGCGATTCTGAAGATCTGTGTTACGTAGGCGTCGACAATACATGTTGTGGCCACGACATCACGGGCTACGAACTGTTGAAGTGCTCTACGAACAAGATTGCCCAAGACGCTGATTCTTCACGGTTTTTTCTCGTCAGAAATCTGCTGTTTCAACGCCTCTAGGCCGCTCAACGGATTGGACTAGATTTACTCACCAAAACTGTTAAGGTCTACAAAACAATAAAGACTTGAGGGCAGTGATGAGCGGGATACGGGCCTCCCAAAGATTCGATGTCATGTCCAAGCGGCTCGGTAGCCGGTTGCGTGAACATGCGCAGGAGACGTTCCCACCGGATGCCCAGAAGGGTCTCCGTCGCTTCGCGATGCGGGAAGCAGCCGATCTGCTTCGGATCAACCAGAACACCTTCCGCCATCATGTGTCAAATCTCGAAGGCTTTCCGGAAGGTATCCTCGAGGGTGGCAACCGCCGCAGCTTCTCTGCCGAGGACATGGTCGAAGCCCAACGCGTCCTTCTTGAGACGGGTAGGATCAAGCCCGATGAACACCCTCACAGAAGAGCCGGCGAACCGTGTCAGGTCGTGACGATCTTCAACCTGAAGGGCGGCAGCGCAAAAACATCGACCGTTGCTCATGTTGGCCAGCTTCTGGGCCTTCGCGGCTATCGGGTCCTGCTTATCGACCTCGACAGCCAGGCAAGTCTGACAAACCTGTTCGGGGTTACCCCTGAGCTCGATCCGGACATGCCGACCTCCTACGATCTGATCCGATCCGAGGGGCCCCTACCCGCCTCAGATATCATTCGCAAAACGAACTTCCCGACAGTGGATCTGATCCCGGCCTCCATGGACATCATGGAGTACGAGTTTGAGGTCGCTTTGAGCTTCAGACACGGTGCAACCACGTTCCACAGTCGGATCCGTGAAGCGCTTGAGCCTGTTTTAAACCGATATGATGTGGTGATCTTCGACACGCCGCCGCAGCTGAACTTCTCGGTGATCTCCGCCCTCTTTGCTTCCACTGGGGTCCTGATCCCGCTCAACGCGTCCATGCTTGATGTCATGTCCCTGGCAAGCTTTCTCGGCATGGCGAGCAACCTGATGGGCGTCGTCGAAGCGCATGCTCCCGAGCACGGCCTGAACTTCGTGCGGGTGCTGATCACCCGCTACGAGAACACCGACGGTCCACAGGTCCAGATCTCGTCTCTGCTTCGGACGGTCCTTGGCGATGCGGTCCTCCCTGCCGAGTTCCTGAAGTCGACAGCGGTAGGTGATGCCGCAAACACCCAGCAGAGCATCTTTGAGGTCGAACCTCGCGACGTGAACCGCAGAACCTACGAGCGTGCGATCGAGTCCGTTTCGCGCGTGACCGACGAAGTCGAACGCGAAATCCTCAAGGCGTGGGGGCGTAGCCATGGCGCGTAAGGTCTTCGGGGACTCACTCAAGAACGCGATGGGCAATGCCGCAACGCCGGACGAAGGTGCGGATGTCGATCTGAAGCGCACGAGCCCGACAGTCGCTCGTGCGCAGGCATCTGTGCTCGAAGAAGACAAACACGCCACGCGCCTGATCGACCCGAGCACCGTGCGGATGTCCGCGGTCATGGACCGTATCGATCCGAGCGATGGCCTCGAGGAACTTGTCTCCTCAATCCGGGAACATGGGCAAAAGGTTCCCATTCTTGTCCGCCGAACCCAGGACGGAGCACTTGAGATCGTCTATGGGCGCCGCCGTCTTCTCGCCTGTCGTGAGCTTGGTCAGAAGGTGCGTGCGACGGTCATGGAGATGACCGAAGAGGAAGCTCTGATCGCTCAAGGCGTGGAGAACAATGCCCGCCAAGACCCATCCTTTATTGAAAGGGCTCTGTTCGTCGCCGGCATCATTCGGGAACTTGGGAAAACAGACGAGACACGCAAGAACGCCCAGACGATTGCGTATCGGGCACTTCAGATCGACGAGTCGCTCGTCTCGCGGATGAACCGTATCGCAACCGGCATTCCGATGGAGCTGATCCAGGCTATCGGACCTGCACACGGCGTTGGTCGGCGGGTCTGGGAGAAGCTTTTCAGGCTGTGCGAGAAGGACGCCGCGAGAGCCAAAGAAGTTGCCCGCGAAATCCCCCGCAACTTGCCAGGCCCAGACCGACTTGACGCAGCGGTTACGCTGCTCATGGCCACCAAGGCAACTACACCCAAGGTTGATAAAGGTGAGCGCGTGAAGATCGGCCGCAAAGGCAACCGCATCACCATCGATGTGGACGCTGACCTTGCCCCGCGCGTCGAAGACGCCATCCGGAAGCTGATCGGCGAGCTTCTTGACCGCGGTCAAGACGGCCTAGAGTGACGACCCCATGTCTTGACCGCGTTCAAGACATCAAGAGCAACGAGCAGAAAACGAAAGGAGGACCGGCTAGAAAAGGAAAGACCCCCCGAAAGCGGTGCTTCCGAAGGGCCTCAATCAGTCTCGACACCTGATTGATACCCCCAAAACGAATCGAGTTCAACACCGCTCGCAATGTAACCCAAACACGAACCGCCTTGGCGGAACCGAAAGCTATTGCCTCCCCTACTATCTACGAACTTCTGGGGCCGGTACGCACGCTCCGAAAAGAACTTGGCCTGACAAGCAACGACGTCACAGTCTTGACGGCCCTGATCAGCTTTCTTCCCCGCGATCGACACACCACCAATGGTGAAACCCCACCCAAACTTACCGTTGTGTTCCCCTCCAACGCATCCTTGTCTGAGCGCGCAAACGGCATCGATGAGAGGACCATACGTCGCTGCCTGAACCGTCTTGACGCTGCGGGCCTCATCAACAGGAAGAACTCGGCAAACGGCAAACGCTTCCCCCTACGGTATGGAGGCATTGTCCGGGACGCGTTTGGGATCGACCTGAACCCGCTGATACAGAACCACGACGCACTGGTGGCCGAAGCGTTGAAGGTTGCGGAAGAGCGTGAACGCCTTCGCTCCCTGAGGGCAGAAGCACTGGCACTGCGCGCATCCCTCCTTCACGACCAGGCCCTCAGCGAAGCGCGGTTGTCTTCACTCGGACCGACCAGGAACATCCTTCGACGAGCAACCCTCACGGCCGACACAGTCTTGCAGATCATCGCCGGTCTCCGCGAGCTCGGGGCCAATGCCGCGCAAAGCTACGGAGAGCGCCAGAGTTCAGGCGCGCGCTTAGACAAAGTCTCTGCACACGACCAAACCATCAGCGATGATTGCACGCGCGAGGTGTCCGCCAGAAACGGACAAAATGACCGGCAGATAGAGTCCATAAAAAAAGAACATATTAAGAAAGACGGGCACGCAAAGCAGACCAGCGCTGACCAAATCATTGTGGGACCTTCAATGAACCGAGACCCTGCAAAAATGGCATGGACAGACTTCACACATGTCTCTGACTTCTTTCCAGACCCGCCCCGAACAGGAGAAGCCCTCAACCGCGTTCTCTTCGACATCGGTCGATTGCTTAGAATACGCCAAGAAAAGCTGATGCGTGGCCTCCAGAAAGCCGGCGCTGGACGGCTTCTAGTGATCTTAGATTACCTGTTGGGGAAGGGAGAAGCGATCAGGCAGCCCGAGGCATACTTTGAAACGATCCTGCGCGCGTAGGGCATGCAGCTTGCATTTCTTGACCGCGGTCAAGATCGACGAAGAGAGGGAAAGGACTGAGGGTTTGAGGGGTGACGGGAAGTGAGATCGGGAGAGTGGCTTCCGGCGTCCGTCGTGGAGAAGAACTGATGGCGAAAGCAACCCAGAAAGTCACCCTGTCCCCCTCACGGGACATCCCCTTCGACAAGCTCGTGCTGAGCCAGTCCAACGTGCGGCGCATAAAGGCAGGCGTCTCAGTCGAGGAACTGGCGGAAGACATCGCGCGGCGCGGCCTGCTGCAGGGCTTGAACGTCCGGCCCATGCTCGATGCCGAGGGCGTTGAGACCGGGCTGTTCGAAATCCCGGCCGGTGGTCGTCGCTTTCAGGCGCTGTCGCTGCTGGTGAAGCAGAAGCGGCTGGCGAAGACTGCGCCGATCCCTTGCATCGTCCGGGATACGACGTCGGAAATCCTGGCGGAGGACGACTCGCTGGCGGAGAACATGCAACGTGTCGCTCTGCACCCGCTTGACCAGTTCCGCGCTTTCCAGGCCTTGCGCGAGAAGGGTCAGGGCGAGGAAGCGATTGCGGCGGCCTTCTTCGTGACGCCCCAGATCGTCAAGCAGCGCCTGAAACTTGCCTCCGTAGCCCCTGCCCTGCTCGAGATCTATGCCGAGGATGGCATGACGCTGGAACAGCTGATGGCTTTCACGGTGAACCCGGATCACGCGCGTCAGGTGCAGGTCTGGGATGCGGTGAAGAACTCCTGGAACAAGGAGCCCTATGCCATCCGGCGTATGCTGACCGAGACCTCTGTCCGGGCCTCGGATCGTCGCGCGATCTTCATGGGTGTCGATGCCTATGAGGCGGCGGGCGGTGTCGTGCTGCGCGATCTCTTCCAGGGCGACGACGGTGGCTGGCTCGAGGACCCTGCCCTTCTTGACCGGTTGGTGGCCGAGAAGCTTCGGGCAGAAGCCGAGGCACTGGCCTCCGAGGGCTGGAAGTGGATCGAGGTCGCGACCGACCTGCCCTACGGCTACAGCCACGGTCTTCGGCGTCTAGCCGGTGATCCCGCGCCGATGACCGACGAGGAAAGCGCGGCCCACGCTTCGCTCCTCGCCGAGTATCGCGCGTTGGAGGAGGAATACTCCGGCCAGGACGAATACCCCGAAGAGATCGACGCGCGGCTCGGTCAGCTCGAGATGGCGATGGAAGCGCTCGAGCAGCGGCCGTTGATCTACGATGAGGCCGAGATCGCGCGCGCGGGCGTCTTCGTCACGTTGGATCGGGATGGCAGCCTCGCGGTCTACCGCGGCCATGTCCGGCCCGAAGACGAGCCGCGCGAGGAGACCGCGGTCCAGGATGGCGATGGCGTGGATGCCACGGGGCAGGGGGGTGATGTCGGTGTTTCCAGCTGGAAACCATCGGCGACTTCCGCTGGAGGCACCGTCATCACCTCGGGCGGTCAGCCGATCGGCGCGGACGCATCCGACGAGGAAGACGACGGGGCGCTGAAGCCGTTGCCTGAGCGGTTGGTCATGGAACTGACGGCCCACAGGACCCTCGCACTGCGCGAGGCCATCGGGCGCTCGCCGGACGTCGCACTGACGCTCCTGCTCCTGAAACTGGTGACGGATACCTTCCGCACCTCTTCTGCCACGGGCAGCTGTCTGGAAGCCTCGGTGCGTCATGTCTACATGTCGGCGCAGGCGCCCGATCTGAAGGACAGCGTCGTGGCGAAGCTCGTCGACGAACGTCATGCTGCTTGGGAGGCCGATCTGCCCCTTGGTGACGATGCTGCGCTCTGGGACTATCTGGAGGTCCTCGACCAAGGCAGCCGTCTGGCGCTCTTGGCGCACTGCCTCAGCTTCGGCATCAACGCGCTCCATGAGAAGGTGAACCCCTATGGGGCGGGCATCTCCGCCAGCGGTCTGACCCGCCGCATGGCCCATGCAGATCTGGTGGCGCGGGCGGTCGCTCTTGACATGGTCGAGGCGGGCTGGGAGCCGACGGTCGATGGCTATCTCAACCGCGTGCCCAAGGCCCGGATCCTCGAGGCCGTGCGTGAGGCGAAGGGTGAAGGGACCGCGCAGCTCACAGAAGCTGAGCGGCTCCTCAAGGGAAGCGGGTGGTTGCCCGAGATCCTGCGCCGGGCCGATCTGGTCGCACTGGACGGCGGCCAAGTCGCAGAAGGGCAGGGGGAGGACGCAGTTCAGCCCGAGGACGTCGATCTCCCGGCCTTCCTGACGGCCGATTTGCCGGACAGCGCCACGACGATGATGGCCGCGGAATGATCTGAGCCATCCGGGGGCGGGGAAACCCGCCTCCCAATCTCACAAAACACAGCAATATCAATATGATGAATGCGGTCGCTCGCATTCGGGATGAGGAATCATGTCTGCAACAACCATCATCGACACAGCCCCCCTCGGGGCGCTGATCCGCTACACCGACGGCAGTCCCAAGCCGCCCGCACGGTTCACCAAGAAGCTGGCAGCCTGGGAGCGCTCGAACGGCGTCGGCCGTCTGGTGAAGAAGGAGCCGCCCCGGGTCTATACGACCTGGACGGCACCAGCCTCCTTCACGCTGCATGAGGGCAACTTCTCTTCGGACGGGGTCATTCTCGTCACCATCATGCGCAGCCATTCGGCGGACAGCCGGCTGGTATTCGAGGTCGCCGAGGAGCCGAAACCCGGGCAGGTGCGCGTGCTTCTGGATTCTGGAGGCAACGCCGAGCTGCTGCATCTGGCGGAATCCATCACTGCGGCTGAGCTTTGGATCGCACGGGAAGGTTATCGCAACGCGCGGCTCGATATCGTCAGTGCCGAGGACGGCGAAAGGGCAGGGGGCGCCGACCTGGCCGCCTGAGCCCTGGCACTGCGTGAGGGGCCTACCCATGTGCGGGCCCCTCACCGACCACATGAACCTCGTCCCGCGATGCCGCGGGGCGCAGAATTATCCATCCCCCAATTCGGAGGTTTTTAACCAAGAGCCTGCCCGGGAGGCTGGCGGCGTTCCAGGCATCAGCGGGACAATTTGCTCCAGTCGTCAGGGCACCTCCCCCGCTCGCCATTCCCTTCCTTGCCCCGAATCCTGTCTTCGAGATCAACCCGCGAGGGGTCGGACTACGGGCGAGCCCGTGCCGCCGGGTGGATTCGGGCGAGCCGAACGCACCCGGTGATGTCAGCCGGATGGTCCCCCGCCTCCAAGACAGGAGCCACACAGATGTCCCGCAAAGATGCTCACGCTTTCGCCGCCTCCCTCGCCGCTACGCTCATGGTCTCGATTGTCGTCTTCCAGGCAGGGGATGGAACTTTCGGTGCCGTCCGCGCCGATGAAATCGACGGCGACGAGGTCGTGATCGTCTCGGAATACGATCCCTTCGGGTGAGGCTTCGGCCTCACTTTCGATGGCCCGGGCGCGCTGCAGTCGCACCGCTTGGCCCATCTTCGGCCGAGTGATCGGCGAGGCCGTTCCGGCGCGCGTCGGTCATCGACCCTGCCTTGATCTCGCTACAATCGCGTTAGGCGGAAAGCGGGCGGTCGGGTGAGCGGTGAGCGTGTCTGTTCAGGTGTGCCTTCTGCCCCCGATTGTCAGGCAGGTGTCCAAACTCCGCCTGCTTCACTCGATCGGACACATGCGCTGACGAAACGCATTCCAGCCAGACCATCCTCGGCCATGGCGAGCGCGCCGGCCGGTGCCATTCCCTTGCCTTCGATCAGGTCCGCCGCATCGGCATATAGGGTTGCGAACGCCTCCAGATAGCCCTCGGGATGGCCGGAAGGGATGCGGCTTGGCGTCTGGGACAGGCCATCACCGCGGCGCATAAGGCGGGTCGTTTCGCCAAGCGGAGTGAATTCGAGGAGATCAGGGTTCTCTTGGTCCCAGGCCAACCCGCCCTTCTCCCCAGCGATACGAAATCGCAGAGCGTTCTTTGTGCCGGGGGTAATCTGGCTTGCCCAGATCATGCCCTTCGCGCAGCCGTCGAAACGCAGAAACACAGCCGCGTTGTCATCCAGCCGCCGCCCCGGTTCGAAGGCAGTCAGGTCTGCCAGTACAGCCTGCAAACCAAGCCCCGTCACGAAGGTCGCAAGGTTGACGGCATGGGTCCCGATATCCGCGATGCAGCCGCCCTCGCCAGACAAGCCGGGATCGGTGCGCCAGACCGCCTGTTTCTGCCCGCTCTGTTCAACGGGTCCGGCCAGCCAGTCCTGTAGGTATTCGACCTGAACGTGGCGCACCGCGCCGATTGCGCCTTCGGCGATCATCCGGCGCGCCTCGCGCACCATCGGGTAGCCGGTATATGTCTGGGTCAGCACGAAGGGCACGGATGTTTCGGCTGCGAGGGCAGCCAATTCTTCGGCCTCGGCAAGCGTGGCGGTCATCGGCTTGTCGCAGATGACCGGGATGCCCGCGCGCAGGAAGGCCGCCGCCACCTTGGCGTGAAGGTGGTTCGGCGTCACGATCGCCACCGCGTCGATCCCGTCGGGGCGGGATGCTTCTGCCAGTGCCATCTCCGCGAAATCGGAATAGCTGCGGTCCGGCGCGATGCCGAGTTCAGCCGCCGATGCCGCTGCCCGCGCCGGATCGGAGGACAGCGCCCCTGCAACCAACTCCCACCGCCCATCCAGCCGTGCCGCCATGCGGTGGACCCCACCGATGAAGGCCCCTTGGCCGCCACCGACCATGCCCAGCTTCAATGTCATGGCCGGATTCCCAACATGGCTTTCAGCACAGCCTGATCTGCCTGCCCGCCCGCAAAATCGTCAAAGGCCTTTCCCGTCACCTCGATCAGGTGGCGGGCGATGAAGGGCGCGCCCTCGGCTGCGCCCTGCTCGGGGGATTTCAGGAAGCACTCCCATTCCATCACCGCCCAGCCGCGATAGCCGTGCTGGGTCAGCCGCGTGAAGACGGCCGGAAAATCCACCTGCCCGTCGCCAAGGCTACGGAAACGCCCCGCCCGTTCGGCCCAAGGCAAGTAGCCGGAATAGACGCCCTGCCTTCCGTCGGGGCGGAACTCGGCGTCCTTGACGTGGAACGCCGAGATACGGTCGTGGTAAAGGTCGATGAAGGCCAGATAATCCATCGCCTGCAACAGGAAGTGAGACGGGTCGTAGTTGATCCGCGCGCGGGGGTGTTCGGCCACGGCGGACAGGAACCGCTCCCAGCTTGCGCCGTCGAACACATCCTCTCCGGGGTGGAGTTCAAAGCCGATATCGACACCCGCATCGTCATAGGCATCAAGGATGGTGGCCCAGCGGCGGGCAAGTTCGGCGAATGCCGTTTCGACCAGTCCGGCGGGGCGCTGGGGCCAAGGATAAAGGTAGGGGAAGGCCAGCGATCCGGTGAAGCTGACCGTTCCAGAAAGCCCCAGACGCCGCGCTGCCGATGCGGCCTTGGTCATCTGATCGACCGCCCATGCCTGCCGTGCGGCGGGATTGCCCCGTACCGTTTCGGGCGCGAAGGCATCGAAGGCCGCGTCATAGGTGGGGTTCACCGCAACCAACTGTCCCTGCAAGTGCGTGGACAGTTCCGTGATGGCGACGCCCGCTTCGGCGCAGATGCCCAGCACCTCGTCAGCATAGGTCTGACTTTCGGCGCAAAGGTCCAGATCGAACAGCCGCCGATCCCATGACGGGATCTGCACGCCCTTGTAGCCCAGCCCTGCCGCCCACGCAGCAATAGCGGGCAAGTTGTCGAACGGTGCCTCATCCCGCGCAAATTGCGCCAGGAAGATGCCCGGTCCCTTGATCGCCCCGCCCATCACGCGGCCCGCTCCGACAGCATGGTCAGGGGCCGGATCTCCACCGGACAGGTCAGCAGACGGTCAAGCTGCGAAAACAGCGGTTGCAGATGCGGCATCGCCAGATGCGCGTCCAATGCGGCGCGGTCGGTCCAGTTTTCATAGAAGACGAAGACGCAAGGATCGGCGGCATCGACATGGAAATCATAGTTGATGCAACCTGCCTCGGCCCGCGTCGGCGCGACTTGCGCCATCAGCAGCGATGCCAGTTCCTCGCGCGTTTCCGGACGGGCGGTGACGGTTCCGATGATCGTGTACATAGTCAGCCCCGCTTCTGGCTCAGCGCAACGGCAAGGATGATGATCGCGCCCTTGGCAATCAGCTGCTGGCTGAACTCCAGCCCCATCAGGATCAGCCCGTTGTTGATCATCCCGATCATCAGCGCGCCGACGATGGTCCCAATGACCGTGCCTTTGCCACCAAATAGGCTGGTCCCGCCAAGGACGGCTGCGGCGATGACCGACAACTCATCCCCTTCGCCAAGCTGGAACCGACCCGATTGCAGACGGCCTGCATAGAGCATCCCGGCCAAAGCAGCAGCGCAAGAGGACAGGACCAGCACCTTGAACTTGATGCTGCGCGTGTCGATGCCGGAATAGCGCGCCGCCATTTCGCCCCCGCCCGTCGCCAGAACCTTGCGGCCAAAGCCAGACCGGCGCAGGGCGACATGACCGACGCCCGCGATCACGGCCATCCAGAACATCAGGACGGGGATCGGACCGACCGAGCCGCCCCCGAAGATCCAGGAATATCCGGGCGACAGGATCGGCACGGCAGCCGTGTCGGAAATCCACATGGCAACGCCCTTGGCGATGCCCATCATGGCAAGTGTCGTCAGGAAGGAGGGGATCCCGATCCTCGTCGTAAGCCAGCCGTTGAACATCCCGACGGCAAGCCCCGTCGCCAAACCGGCAAGGACGCCGCCAACAGGCCCGGCGATGGAGATCGCCATTGCAACCGTCACCGTGGTCAGCCCCGCGACCGCGCCCACCGACAGGTCGATCTCGCCCGCCGACAGCACGAAAGTCATGGCCACCGCCATCACCGCGATCATCGCGGTCTGCCGCACGATGTTCAGCAGGTTGTTCGGGTTCAGGAACCCCTTGTCGTTCAGCGTCAGCGCGAAGACGACAAAGATGACCACGAAGCCGATATAGATGATGTTCTGCCGCCAATTGGCGAAGAATGCCCCGGCGGGGGCGGTTGTTGCCTTAGCCATGGCTGGCCTCCTTGATGGTCAGGGCTTTCTGGATTTCGATCTGAAGACGGCGTTCGGCCGCTTGCAGGGCGTGTTCAGGGTCGCGCTCCTCCGGATCGTCCAGATCGGCGCGATCCAGCATCTGATGCGCACGGCCATCCGCCATCACCAGGATGCGGTCGCAGGCCGTCAGCAGTTCCGACAGTTCCGAGGAAATGACGATCACCCCCTTGCCCGCCTGGGCGAGGTCTCGCACGAGGCGGATGATTTCGGCCTTCGACCCGATATCGATCCCTGCCGTCGGTTCATCAAGGATCAGGATTTCCGGCTCGGTCGCCAGCCACTTGCCGATCACCACCTTCTGCTGGTTGCCCCCCGACAGTGTGGACACCGCATGGTCGCGACTTGCCGTCTTGATCGACAGTCGGGCGATCATGTCCTCGGCAATGTCCCGCACACGGACACGGTCCACGAAACCCTTCGGCGCGATCCGCCCGATCACCGACATCACCATGTTGTCGGCAACACTGTGGGCAGGGATGATGCCCTGCGTCGCGCGCGCCTCGGGCACCAAAGCGATGCGGTGGGCCACAGCGTCGGCAGGACGGCGGACCGCCACCCTCGTGCCCTTGATGCGGATCTCGCCTGAAACGGCGGGTTCGATGCCTGCAACGACACGCGCCAAGGCGGACCGGCCAGAGCCGAGCAGGCCGGCGAGTCCCAGCACCTCACCCCGATGCAGCGCGAAGCTGACGTTTTCCGGTTTGTGCGGGCCGGTCACGTTTGCAAGTTCCAGAAGAACCTCGCCCCGCGAAACATCGCCCCGCGCCACATCGGCCAGCCCTTTGGATTTCTTGCCGACGATATGTTCGATCATCACGTCGATGGGCAGATCGGCCAGCGGCGCGGTAATCACATGTTTGCCGTCCCGAAGGATGGTGGCGCGGTCCGCGATGCGGGCAATCTCGTCCATGCGGTGGCTGACATAGATGATCGCCACGCCCTTGGCCTTCAGCTGCCGCAGAAAGACAAACAGCCGTTCCACATCCGACACCGACAGCGCGGTCGAGGGTTCGTCGAGGATCAACACCCGCGCTTCCTGACTGATCGCCTTGGCAATCTCGGTCAGTTGCTTCTGCCCGGCCCCCAGATCGCCCACCAGCGCGGTGGGATCGACCTCGACCTGCAACATGTCGAAGATCACCTTCGCCCGGCGGACGGAATCCGCGTCGTCGATCATGCCACGCGCATCGCGGGCCTCGCGGGTCAGGAAGATGTTCTGCGCCACGGTCAGCGTCGGGATCAGCGACATCTCCTGAAAGTTCATGGCGATACCCGCCGCCCGCGCCGCTTCGGGCGTGCGGGCGGTAAGCGTCTGACCCGCCACCTCGATCGTTCCTTCCTCCGGCACATGCACGCCGTTCAGAACCTTGAGAATGGTGGACTTCCCCGCCCCGTTGCCGCCAAGCAGGGCGTGGACTTCACCGGCAAAGACCTCGAAATCCACACTGTCCAGCGCGCGGATGCCGCCGAAGGATTTGGAAATCCCCGTCATCCGCACGGCAACCGGGGCGGGGGCGGTCATTCCACCCGCTCCCACTTGCCGGTTTCGCCCGACCGCAGCAGGGCATCGGCCACGAGTTCCGTCAGCAGACCGTCCTCGAAGTTTGGGCTGGGTTGCTTGCCGCTGGCAATCGCGCTGAAGAGGTCGAAGCATTCGACGATCTTCGTCTCGGAATAGCCGATGCCCAGACCGGGGATCGGCCACAGACCGCCGCCATAGGGATGCGCGGGGCCGGTATAGACCGTGCGGAAGCCGCGCGCATCGGCCGGATCGTCCGCGAACATCACCTGCAATTCGTCGCGGCGTTCATAGTTGAAGTTGATCGAGCCTTTGGTGCCGTGGATTTCCAGCGTGATGAAGTTGTTGCGACCCCATGCGTTGCGCGTGGCCTCAAGGCTGCCGATCGCGCCGTTTCCGAAGCGCAGCATCGAGACGACTTCGTCATCCACATCCACCGGCGCACGTTCGGCATCGGCCGATTTCTCCGACGCGCCCAGCTTGTCCACACCACCCTGCTGGATGGGGCGCGTGGTGACATAGGTTTTGGTCATGGCGATCACCTCGGCGATGGGGCCGACGAGGTAATGCGCGAGGTCCACCACATGGGTTCCGATATCCCCCACCGTGCCCGATCCCGCGATCTTCTTCTGGAAGCGCCAGGACAGGGGGCCATTCTCATCTGCCGACCAATCCTGAAGGTAGGTGCCGCGGAAATTGAGGATGCGCCCGATGCGGCCTTCGTCGATGTATTTCTTGGCCAGCGCCACGGCGGGCGTACGGCGGTAGTTGAAGGCCACCATGTGGATGATGCCCGCAGCCTTTGCCGCCTCGGTCATCGCGCGGGCCTCTTCCACGGTGCGGGCCAGCGGCTTTTCGCAGATGATATGCTTGCCCGCCTTGGCCGCCGCGATGGCAATCTCGGCATGGACGTTGTTGGGCGTGCAGATGTCGACCACGTCGATATCTGCACGCGCCACCACGGCGCGCCAGTCGCTCGACGCCTCGTCAAAGCCGAAGCGACGGCGGGCTTCCTCGGCAGCCCCGTCGGTGACATCGACGACGACCTTGCGGTGCGGGATGGCAGGCGCGGGCCAGAAGAACATCGGCATCGAGGCATAGGCCATGGCGTGCGCCTTGCCCATGAACCCGCCGCCGATCATGGCAACGTTCATCACTTTGGTCATAGTCAGTCTCCGGTGCTGTGCGGGACGGGTTGCTGGGGAAGGGCCGGACCTTCACGGGCAGGGAGCAATTCCCCCGGCAAAGGCCCGGCAGGCGCGCGGGGTGATAGGGACACCCCGCGCGGCATCGCTTACTGCATCGAGGCTTTCACGTTCTCGGTCGCCTCGGTCGAATAGACCTGCTTCCATGCTTCGAGCAGGTTGTCTTGGGCGACCGGCAGGGCGGGCAGCGCCACGAAGTCCGGCGCGTCCTTGCCCAGCAGGGCGTAACCGGCCAGCTTCGCCTCGACCACACCGGCGTCATAGGGACGCTGTGCGCCAAGGCCCTTGATGAACCCGCCCTGCGCCATGCTGATGGCGACGTTTTCGCCAAGGTCCACGGTCGTGATGATCAGGTCATCGCGCCCATTGGCCCGCGCCGCCGCCATCACGCCTTCGGCCGGAACGTCCCAGACCGCCCAGATGCCCTTGATGTTCGGGTTGGAGGTCAGCATCGCCCCCGCCGCCTTTTCGGCATCGCCCGAGAAGTCCGGCCCGCCGATCCCCTGTTCATCCACAATGGTGATGTTGGGGTAGTCGCTGGCGATGGTCGCCTTGAAGCCATCGTAGCGTTGCTTGGTCACGAAGAAGTCGGCGGCATGGAACACCAGCCCGATCTCGCCCCCGTCCGGTCCGAGCGCCTTGGCCATCAGATGGGCCGCCGCGACGCCGTTGCCATAGTTGTCGGCCGACACGACCGAGACGTAGTCGGTGCCCGGAACGAAGCCTGCCGGAACGTTGTCCATGAACACGAGCTTGGCCCCGGCCTCTGCCGCCGCGCGGTAGGCCGCGGCGGTGGCAGTCGGGTCGGTCGGGATCGACACGATAATGTCGGGCGATTGCGCCATGATGGTTTCCAGATCGCTGACCTGCTTTTCGGGCTTGAAGCCCGCATCGGTCACGGCGATCACCTCGATCCCCATCGCGCCGAACTGGGTCTGCAACCCGTTGATCTGCGCCTGGCTCCAGTCATTGCCACCGTAATGCATGACGATGGCGGCGGTGGCACCCATCTCTTTGATCTTGGCCAGCTCCTCTTCGCTCAGCACGACATCGGATGCGGGCGACGGGTCCTCACCGCTCGGTCCCTTGGACAGGACGGTTTCCTGCAACTTGGCAAGCGCCGCGTCCGGATCGGCGAAGGCCGGGGCGGCGATCCCCATGAAAAGCGCAAGCGCGGTCGCCGAGCCCATGAGGCTGCGTCTGGTCAACATAGCTTCTTCCTCCCAGAGAAGTGTCGGGGCTTCCCCCGTTTGGTGGGCAGGCGGATCAGCCCGCGATTGCCCGGTTCAGGTAGTCCATGCTCAGCCGCGCCCCTTCGGCGGGATCGGGCCAAGAGTCGAGTTCGGTGCAAACCCAGCCCGCAAAGCCCACATCCCGCATCGCCTGCAGGATCGGCCCCGTCGGCACATCACCGCGGTCAAGTGGGGTGAAGGCGAAGGGGTCGCGCTGGAACCCCTTCAGGTGGACGTAGGAAATCCGCTTCGCATGATCGCGAATAAGCTGCGCCGGATCGCCACCGGCGGCGGCCAGATGCGCCGTATCGGGGCAGAAGTCGATGGCGGTCAGATCGAAGATCTTGGCCACTTCGGCCGGACCCTCGACGATGGTCGAAAGGTGCGGATGGTAATGCGCCCGCAGCCCACGCGCATCGGCCAGCGCCTTAACGCGGTCGAGCGCTGCGCCCAGCTTGTGATAATCCGGCTCCCGCGTGCCGTCGAAACGCTTGGCCCCGCCGCCGACGACCAGATGCGGCGCACCCAGTTCGGCGGCACGGTCGGCGGCGCGGGTCACGCGCGCCAGTTCCTCGGGCAGGATGTCGTCGAAGATGAAGTTCCCGCCCGCATAGGTGGCGACCAGTTCCAACCCGTTATCCGCCAGCATCCGGCGCATCTCGGCGGCGCTGCGGTCCAGCAGGTTGCCGTCGAACAACTCCACCCCCGCATATCCGGCAGCCGCGATGTCGGCGCAGGCGCGGTCCATGTCCCCAAAGGTGCGATAGGCCAGCTGCGTGACCGAGGTGACACCCACGGCATCCCCGCCAAGGCCGCCCCAGCAATTGGCGTGATAGGCCAGCTTCCACGCTGTCATCGGTGTCTCTCCTCCTGCGGAAAGGCCGTTCGGGTTGCCCCCGCCCTTCCGGTTTCTGCCGGCCTCCTCTGACCGTGACAGCTTCGTTAAGCGCGGATTCGCCGGTGGTCAATATTATTTCTGCTTAGGACTGCCTACTTCTGCATTTTTACAGCAAAAGTTTTTTCTTGAACGGCAGAAGTCCCGATCGTATCCCTTGCGAAACCCAAAAGGACGCAGCCTTGCCCCTGAACGGACCCGACCTTTCCGAATCGTCCCGCCCGCGCGGCAAGGGACGGCCGCGCACGGCAGAGACCGCTGCGCCATCGCTGGTCGAACTCCTGAACCTCGTCCGCACGGGTGCGGCCAACACGCGGCAGGAATTGGAACGCCAAAGCGAATTCGGCCGCGCCGTGGTGGCGGACCGCCTGACGATGCTGGGCGATATGGGACTGGTGGACGAAAGCGAACTGGGCACCGCCACTGGGGGCCGCGCCCCGCGTCTGGTGCGCTTTGCCGCGCGACGTGCCGCGATCCTTGTCGCCACGCTCGACCAGACCGCGATCGGGGTGGGTGTGGCCGACCTTTCCGGCAAGCTTCTAACCGAACATCACGAAGCCGCCGACCTGACCGCCCCGCCCGCCGACCTGGCCGAACGCCTGACCGCGCTCTTCCGCTGGTCGATGGAGCGTCACGCGCCACAGGGCAGCATCTGGGGCATCTCCCTTTCCGTCCCCGGTGCCGTTCAGGGCGCGACGGAGGGTGACTTCCTGACCGCAACCCCGCCGGTCCTTCCCGCCTGGGAAGGGTTCCCGCTGGTCGAAACGCTGACCCGCGATTTCGGCGTGCCGGTGTGGATGCGGTCCAGCGTCGAGACGATGACGATGGGCGAGTTGCATGCAGGCGCTGGGATCGGCGCGCGCAGCATGCTCTTCCTGAAGGTCGGCCGCCGCATCGGGGCGGGCATCGTCTGCGACGGCCAGCTGTACCGTGGCGCGCATGGCGCGGCAGGTTTGATCGGATCGCTTCCGGTCACCGCAGGCGGGCGGAGCGGCCCACTCGACACCCTCGCGGGATCGGACATGATCCAGCGCGAAGGTCTGTCGGCGGCACAAGACGGGCGCAGCCCCATGCTGGCCGACATCCAGCGCCGCGGGGGCGAGATCACGGCCATCGAAGTCTCGCAAGCCGCACAGATCGGCGATCCCGCCTCGGTCGCGATCGTGACGGAGTCGGGCCACCTGATCGGTCAGGTCGTGGCGACGCTGGCCAATGCTTTGAACCCGGAACTGATCGTGCTGTCGGGCTCCATCGTGCAAACGAACGACATCCTCCTCGCCGCCCTGCGCGAGGCGGTCTATGGCGCATCGCATCCCTTCGTCACCCGCGACCTTCGGATCATCCGCTCGCAGATGGGCAGTTCAGCCGGTCTCGTCGGCGGGGCCCGCGTGGCATCGGAACAGCTTTTCGCGCCAGGCTTCCTGAAAGAATGGGTGATGCAGGGCAGCCCAATCGCCCATCCGGCCTTCGCTGCCCTCCATGATCGGCTTTCCCATACGGCAGGGCCCCCGCCGCCGCCACGGGCGCGGGTCGGACAGGAGCTTACGACATGACGATATCCGGCCTTGGCCCCCATGGTGAACGCGCTGCCCCGCCCGAACGGGTCAGCCTGCTGCCGGACGACCGCACCGCCGCCAAGGCCGCCGGATGGCGCGTGGCTGTGGTCTTGCATACTCTGGAAAGCGACTGGGCCAAGCAGCAACTGGCCGGAATGATGGGCATCTTCGGCGATTGCGGCGCGGCGGTGATCGACGTCGTGGACTGCGCCTTTTCTCCCGACATGCAAGTGGCCGAACTCGACAGGCTTATCCCTCAACGCCCCGACGCGATCATTTCTCTGCCCGTGGCAAACGAACAGGTTGCCGCCGCGCACCGCCGCGTGTCCGAGGCGGGCATCAAGCTGGTCCTGCTCGACAACGCGCCGACCGGCCTGCTGCCGGGCAAGGACTACACGGCGCTGGTGTCGTCGGATAATTTCGGCTTGGGCAAAATCGCGGCACAGGGACTGTCGCAGCATATACCCACCGGAGCGCAAGTCGGCGTCCTCGGCTTCGCCGCAGATTTCTTCGCCACGAACGAGCGCGAGATTGCCTTCACAAAATGGCTTCAGGTGAACCGCCCCGACGTCACCCCGCGCGTGCGTCGCTTCGCTCGGATCGAGGATGCCGCCGCATCCACCGATGATCTTCTGTCAGCAAACCCGGATCTGGCCGGACTGTTCGTCGTCTGGGATACGCCAGCCCTTGCCGCAGCCAACCGCCTTGCAGAACGCGCTGCAACGATGCCCATGGCAACCGTGGATCTCGGAGAGGCCGCAGCCATCGCCCTCGCAAAAGGCGACTCCTTCTGCTGCATCGCCGCCCAGCAACCTTTCCAGCAAGGGATCGCGGCCGCGCAGACCGTGATCCTGTCCCTTTTGGGTCGCCCCGTTCCAGCCTGGATCGCACTACCTGGCATCGGAGTCACCCGGGACAACGTTGTCGAAAGCTTCCAGACAGTATGGCGGCTCCCCGCTCCTCGCGAAGTATTGCGCCTTCTGGGCCTGTCCCGAGGCAATTGATGCCAAGCGTCGCGCCGAGTGGCCAACATACTGATCGACAAGGTTGAACGACCGTCCGCTTTGGGCCGGGTGCGTCGTCGGCTCTCTCTATTCGATTGCCAGTTCTGCCGGGGCTTTACCAGCTTCCAGCGATTCTACGAACCAGAGCGGTTTCCGACCACGGCCCGACCAGGTGACAGCGGCGTTCTCCGGGTGTCGGTATTTCGCCACGGCTGGCGCACGGGTAGTTTTCACCTCGACACCGATTAGTTCGGCGAAAGAGTAGCCCATCTCCTTGGCGATGGCTTCCAGCTTGGCGCGGGCCTCTGCCTTGTGCCGGTCTTCATAGGTGGAAATCGCCTTGGCGAGGTCTTTCTGCATTTGCCGCAGTTCCTTGAGCGACATTTCCTCGAGATTGAAATCAGCCATTGTGCCCACGTGTCCTGAATGATGCATCCGGGATAGCTGTCATGTCGCAACATCACAACTCCCCCGGAGGTCACCGCGATAGGGCAGGGGGGTGAGGTTGGCTTGAGCCGCCGGGTCGGCGGTTTCGCAAATGGCTCAACGAAGTTGCCTTGGCTAGGAAGGCCGAGTTCTGCGAGAGCCCCAGGTCGATCCGATCCCCGGTGCCATCCCTTCGACTGACAATCCCCTAAGCCTGTTCGGCCTCTGGCGCGCAACCCCGCGTCAGTCCGGGCCGTGTTGCCCCTTCGGGGCTGCCCGCTCCACCCCGGCCCTTTGGAGGTTTCCGGTCGCCGTTCCGTCTCCCGTGCACGCCTCAGCCGACAGGCTTTTTCCGGGTCTTGTCGAAGGGGCGGTCCCAGGGACAGGAAATACAGGAGCTTACCATGCAGAACATCGTCATCCTCGCCGGCAACATCGGTCAGAAGCCCGAAGTGCGCTCGACCCAAAGCGGCACCAAGATCACCAACTTCACCCTGGCCACCTCGCGGCCGCGCCTCTCGGAAGGTCGCGTGATGCGCGACGAGAACGGCTACCGGGTCATGGACACCG
>LNFM01011708.1_pt1 | contig 21956 bp, 25 predicted proteins | sample 596031 | NCBI WGS metagenome assembly LNFM01 (sample SAMN04254537, study PRJNA301005) | activated carbon metagenome | isolation source: dual media filters at the Ann Arbor, Michigan drinking water treatment plant | place: USA: Ann Arbor
ATAATGCAATCTTATTGGACATGATGGCGATCTGAAAGCTGCGGCGCTTTCGGCGCAATGGACTAGCCAGAAGCGCCGTTGTAAACTAGCGTGACCGCATGAGAAATCCTCGCGTCACGCCATCCGAATCCTTGCCGATTCTGGCTCCTCTGCCGGGCTGGATCACCGCCACGCCTGCAGAAACCCTTGAGGCAGCGGCATTCAAATCAGGGGCCACCTTGGCGCACCTCACTCTGGCGACGGCAGACGATCTTGTGCCTCAAGCGCTTTGGCGTGATCGGCTGGCGCTGGCGGCAGCCGAGGTTTCTGCAAGAATTTCTGGCCGACGCGAAGGGGCCGCTGCACTGCGTGATGCCTTGAATCTGACAAAGGCGGGCGATGATTCCGGTCCGGCTGGAAATATCCTGCGGCAGTGGTCGCGGGCCGTGTCGCGGCCGATTTCGGTCTCAAATCTGGGGCGCGCGCTGGTAGGTGTTGCGCCAGAGCGGATTGCCTTAAGCCTTGATGCCACCGCGCCAACCCCGGTCGACCGCGCGGCGCAGGTCATCGAGGCCGTGCTGACCGACAATCCACGGGACGAGATCGCGGCCCTTATCCTTGCGGATGCGGTGCTGTCGCTGACCTTGGGGTGGGATCATCTGCTGCCGCTTCTCGGTCCGGTGATGACGGCGCGCGACCTGCGCCTGCGGGGCGACGATCTACGCCTTGCCTGCCACCGTTCCGCCGTGAATGGGGTCGGCCAGGCGCTGCCGTTGGGCAGCACGCTGGCGCGAGCGGCGGCACGTCTGCATGCAGCGGTGCCAAAACTGCGGGCCAAGGGGGCCGCGCGGGCAGTGGAGATGTTTCTGTCGCAGGATGCCTTGACCCCCGTGGCGCTCGCCCGGGCGATGCCCGGTATTCTGTCGGACCGTGCCGCGCGGCGGCTTTGTGAGCGGCTGGTGGAACTGGGTGCGCTGCGGGAACTGACCGGACGCGACACCTTCCGCCTGTATGGGGTCTGAGCATGGCACGGCGCGAGGAGGCGAGGCTTGATCGTGACCTGACTGACCTGCCACCCGATCTGCGCTGGCGGGAATGGATGCACCGGATCGAGGCGGTGCTGTTTGCCAGTAGCGCACCGGTGCTGCGGGATCATCTGACACGTGTCGTGGGGCAGGGGGTCTCGGTCGATCTGCTGATCGAGGATCTGGCGGTCGATCTGGAAGGCCGGCCCTACGAGGTGGCGCAGGTAGGTGGTGGCTGGATGCTGCGGACGCGCGCCGCCTATGCGCCTGCTGTCCGTGCTGCGGCGGATGTGGGAGCGCAGGCGTTGAACCTTTCAGAGTTCGATCTTGCCGTGCTGGCAGCGATTGCGTTTCACCAGCCGATCAGCCGAGACGGATTGAAGGACATCTTCGGCAAAGAAATCAGCCGCGACCTGATCGGACGACTGGCCGAGCGTGACCTGATCGGTACCGGCCCCCGCGAACCTCGCCGCGGCGCGCCTTATACCTTTGTCACGACCGAAGCCTTCCTGGCCGCCTTCGGGATGACATCCCTGCGCGACCTGCCCGATCCTGAGCAACTCGCCGATGCTGGCCTGGCGGGATCTTCGGAAGCCCCTAACGTGCAAGGGGCCGCGCGAGTTGCGACAGGAGTGCTGCGGTCTTCGTGAAGCCGGGTCGCGGCCCGCAACAGGTCGGCCAGATCAGGCGCTCTGGAGGAGGAGGCCGGCCCCAGCCCGGCAGTTAGCCCGTTGTGGTTTTCGGCGGCGCGGGCCAGCCGGAACCAGAGGGTCAGCGAGCCGCGTTCCGTGGGGTCTCTTGCCTCTATCTGCCGCTCTGACAGCCGCCGGATAAAATCATGGCGAACCCGATGCGACAGAAACGGAATGGTTGATGTCGTCGGGCCGACAGGCACTGGGTATCTCATAAGCCGCGCGGCGAGAGACTTCCGGTCGTCTGGAGCACGCCCAGCTGTGTCAAGGCGCAGCAGATCGTCGATCAGGCGCTCGAGGCGCCGGGCGCCTGGGCTTGCCGGGCCGGTCGGTTTCGCGAGAGGGGCGTCGCAGAAGGCGCAGTACTGCTGTGGCACAAGGCGAGCCTGACGAAACGGCGCAAGGCCCTGATCACAAGACGGGCAGCGGTCGCGCAACCGGCAGCCATGGTGAAAGCAGGACACGCGTGTTGCAAGAGTCCAGCTGCGCCGGAAATAGGGCATCTCGTCTTCCCGCAGGCAGGTGGGACAGAACTGCAGCCAACAGGACTGCGCAGTCGATGTCCCTGCATCTTGCGGCCGGGTCCGTAGCCGCAAGCACAGGGTCGAGAGTGGATTGTATGCCAGACAAAGATCGTCGATCTTTTCGGGGCAGATCGACGTACGGTCGAGCAGGATGCGGCGAACGGCTTCCGGCAGATGCCGGTCAAGTTGCGCCGACCATGCCTCGCCAGCAGCTCCGAGCACCGCCCCGAAATAGCGCGGCGGCACACCGTTGGCATGCGCAACGCGATGCAGCCAGCTTGACAAAAGCTCACCGGGAGCAGGCCTGACCTCCACCGGCCAGTGACGTCCCGCTGCCACACCATAGCGGCGGGCCGGGGAAACGGTGATCCTCGGCGCAGTGCTGGTCATGTCATGGCATGGCGCAAGGCTGAGTTCCGACGCAGCGACAGCGGCACATAGCGGAGGGCCATGACTGTGCTGGACGTGATCCGTTCCTCACGGCTCTCAACAGCTGCAATCGCCGCCCGCGTGACGATGTCGACCACCTCTCCGATCAACCCTTCCGACTGATCATGGATCATTCTGGCAAGGGGAGGCTGTGAGAGGTTCGAGGCGTGGGCAAGCGGCATGCTGGCCTCAAGACTGTCGAGAAGCGTGGCGAAGTCTTCATCAAAACCCCACCGCGGCACCGGGATCGTATCAAACCGCGAGCCCATTTCTTCGGTGTCGTGCAGCGCATCGTAGACGGCGATTTCGCCGACAAGCACGGGCGAGATGTCGTGCACCCGTGCGATCCGCCGCAGAAACGAGAAGATTGCCTGCACATCCTGCCTTCGCCCACGCAGTGCACTGTGGAATTCGTCGAAGATGAGCAGGCGCGGCTTGAGGCTGTCGAGAAGATGATCGACCTGTTCGCTGGCGCGGGAAAGGCTGCGCCAGCCGGCAGCCTGCGGGGCGCGCAGCCCGGACAGGATGCTGGCATAGAAATGCGACAGGCCGGCACCTTCCCGGGTCTGGATCACCCAGACCTTTTGCCGGTCGGCGCGGCGCAGATGGTCGACGGCAAAGCGTTCGGCGATCATGGTCTTGCCGTTGTGATAGGGGCCGGCGAGCAGCAATCCGCGAGGGCGCAGGGAAGAGGGTCGCTCGAGCAACTGTTGCATCGCATCGTGCGCCGCTGCGGCACCAGGATGGCCGATCCAGCGAGGTGTCCGGATATGCGCGATGCGGGCGGCCGCATCCGCCTTCAGAAGCGCCGAGCTTGTCGGCAGAAGATGGTCGGCCATGTCACCAGGTCTCGATGGGAAAGACGCGGCGGGGCCGGTCAGGCTCCGGTCCAGGATGAGCCGACTCTGAAGCGTGCCCGGCACTGTGATAAGCTTTCGGCGCGTCTGCCGCATGTCGGGCCCGGGTCATCTCCCGCAGGTGAGCCTTCTTGGATTGTGCCCCCGCGACCGTTGCAGCGATCTCCCGGCGCAGGAGCGTCTTGCCCTGCACGGGGCGTTGCTGGTTCTGGCGCTGGCGCGCCCGGTCGGCTTCATGTTGCCAGAGGGTAATCGACACTGTCATCCCGTCCCGTCGTCCGACCGGACGCCAGACACGCGTGTCGGGATCGGCGATGTAGATCCGGCTGATGTCCCGGGGGTCATAGCACAGATCGAGGGGTTCCAACCGGTCACGGCGAGCGACGAGAGGCCCGAGCCAGTGTTCGAAGTAGTCGATTGCGAACAGGCTGACGCCCTGGGGAGAGATGCGGCGCGTTGTGCGGGGGAGAAAGTTGAGCAGAACATGGTCAGGATCATCGATCGGCCGGTCTATCGGTGGACGTCGCCGCTCCCATTCGAGGCAAGGCACGGTCAGCTTGCGCGCGTTCTGGGTCTGGTTGTGATCGATGATTGCCAGGGCGATGCAGCGTTCAAGGGCCGCGAAGGTCAGACTTGCCCTCTCATCGGATGAATAGTCGCCGCGGTCCGCGATCGACCGTCCGGTCTTGCCGGGAAGGGAACGAAGCACCGTGTTCACCTTGCCCAGGAGCCGTTCGACAACGCCACCCCGATGAACCGTGCCCTTGTTCCGAGTACGGATGGCTATCCCGAAGTCGGCGCATCCTTTCGTAAAGGTACTGCTCTGGAATTCCTTGGCTGAGTCGACAACGATCTGCTTCGGTCGGCCGTACATTTCCCATGGATGCGCTATCCCGCGTTCGGCCAGCCAGTCAGCCTTGGGGCACATCGCGTGTGCCAGGCACAATGCCACCGAGAGTCGGGAAGGTCGTTCCAAGGTCAGGCAAAAGCCGATGATTGAACTGGTCGCCACATCAGCGGCGATAGTCAGATAGGGCCGTCCCACGAAAACGCCGTGGTCACAGGTCACTTCGACGAACTGGATATCGGCCGGCGTGTGATCGATCTGGACCACCTCAAGGGCGTGGTTGGCGCGGATGTACCCCGGACGCGGCTTCAAACGGTGCAGGTGTTTGCCACCGGAAAGGCGTCGACGTGCTATTTCCTCAGCGGAGAACACCTGAGGGATCCGTTTGGCAACGGTGACATAGGCCGGAGGTTTGAGCCCTTCAGCGGCACAGCGCGCCCGAATTTCGTCGACGATTGGCGCAAGATCAGGTTGCTCTGGTTGCAGCCACATCTCTCGCAAGGTCTCTGCAATGACGACCTCCACGCTGGTCGATATCCTCGCCCGCCGCGCGCTGTCCTTGCGAGGCAGAAGCGACGAGACACGGCGCTCCCCGCGATACCGGGCAAGGTGATTGTAGACCTGCCGGGTCGACAGGCGCAGTTCCGTCGCTGCCCGGCTGACAGCCTCCCGCATTGGCAAGTCCCCATCCAGGACGTGGTCCAGCTCGCGTGCAATCCGAACCGCCTTCGACCAGGCTTCCTCTGAAGCGCGAGAAGCTGCCTGTTCCAAGCGCCGATCTTTGCTGAGCGTTGTCATGCCGCCGTGCCCTTCGAAACCTATTGAAGTCCGAAATGAAATTGAAATCGCAAAGCAGAAACTGGTGCCGCTTTCAGCGCTACCATCCAGAAATCATGTGAAAACCACGCAGTGAAATCGTGAAAGAAAAGCGACAGTGGTTCCTGCCTGGCCAGATCGAAGAAGAGCCTGACGATCTGCCACCCGGGCCAAAGGCTGAACCCCGCGAGACGGCAGTTCTCGACGACTGGCGGAGGGCTGAAGCGGGCCATGCCGCACGCCTCGCCCGAGTCGCAGGTCGGCTGGGCGCGCTGGATGATCGGTTGCGGCGTGGGCCGGAGGGCTGGCGGCACAGGCTCGCCCTCATTGAAGCGGCCGACCTGAGCTGGTTCGTTGGGGACCGCATCGGCCCGGATCGACTGGCGCTCTGGATATCCCTGCGCCTATCGGGCGTCCAGGACGACACAGGGGCGTTGGCGCGTGTAGGGTGGGCAGTCCGACGCCTGACGGGCGGGCCTGGTCCGGAAGTTGACCTTTCCGCCTTCCTAGACCGCCGCGACCCCGGGAACCTCGGTGATGAAACTGAGCCCTTCGCGGATCGTGCAGACGGTTGGCTGGACCTGATGGCGCAGGCTGCCGATCTGCACCCGATCACCCGCGCCAGCCTTGGCTTCCACCTCTGGAGCTTAGCTGGCCTAGGACAACACGGCGACCGGATGGAAGCGGCAGTCACGGCGGCGCGGATTGCCGCCGGCGGAGGGAGGGGGGCAGTCTTTGCTCCTTTGGCCATGGGCGGGGCAGGGGGGTTAAGAGCCGGAGGTTCACCAGCTGACCGTCTGGTGCGGTGGCTCGACGGGATGGAGTCGGCATGCCTGACCGCGATGCGGCACATGGACGATATCGAGGCTTGGGCTTCGCGGGCAGAGGTCGAGATGGCGTCGCTTTCGGGCAAGACACCCCCTTCCTTGCGCGCCGTGCTGACCGAGTGGCCGCTCGCCTCCGCTCCAATGGCGGAGGCCCTTACCGGCGCTAGTCGCGCAGCTGTCCAGCGCAACCTTGCCTGGATGGAAGCGCGGGGTTTGGTCCGCGAGATGACCGGGCAGGGGCGGTATCGCATGTGGCGTGTCGAAGTCTGAAGGAAAAAGCCAATCGAGGCGGCCGAGAGAGCCCGAGAGCCAAATGCCGGAGGTGCGCTCACAATAGAGCAGCGCAGCAATCGCCGGATCAACATCGGATTAAGCCGGGACAGAAAACGCCCTGGGAAAACCAAACTCAAAGGCGGGACACCGATGGACTTAGGGTCTGGGTGGGACGCAAGACCGGCCGTTCGAAAAGATCTGCAGCTTTTCGCACTGCTCCGTGAATGACGCGTTCAGAACGCCAAAGAAAAATGCGGCCGGATGGACCGGCCGCAGATTAGACATCAGTCAGTGACCAACGGGTAGGAAGCGTTGTCTTGCGCCGACCACTCCCACATGGAGCCAGCGTAGTTTCGGGCCTTGACGCCAGCACTGCTCAGCACAGCCGTCACAAACCCAGACCGGATGCCCCCAGTGCAGTAGGAAACGACTTCGGTATTCTCACCGATTCCCAGATCAGCGAGGCGCGCCTGCAGCGCTTCGCCCTCGACGATCTTGCCATCTGCTCCGACAAGATCCTTGAAGAATACGTGCCGAGCACCCGGGATATGGCCCCCGCGGCTTTCGCCGTATGGCGTCTCGCCAGCATATTCGCGCGGCTCACGGGTGTCGATGATCACCACATCCGGGTTGTCGATCAAGGTGACGAGTTCTTCTTTCTTGATCTCGTAGGCAGAGGTTCTCGCCACGATGAAGTCACCTGGTACGGCAGCGGGTGTGACCGCCAGATCACCCCCGGCAAGAAGCGCTGTGACCCCGCCGTCAACAAGATAAGAGTTTTCATGCCCGAGGGTGCGGAGCGTCCAGACCACACGGCCGTCTTCACCCCAGCCGTTCGCGGTGTCTGCAATCGTGATCACCGGCGTGCCCGCCGAAACGCCAAGGGCGCGCAGTTTTTCGGTCAGGACGGCATCATCCTCTAGCAGCTGGCCCTTGTTTGGCAGATCCGCATTCGAGAAATCCTGCCATGCAACTGCAGTAGCACCGGCCACAGGAAGTGCATCCCGCAAATCTTGGCCCCGGGTGTCGAGAAGGAGTGCGCCTTCGGCAAGCAACGCCCGGGCTTGCGCCGCATCAATGACCCAGTCGGAAGCGGCTGGCGTCTCTGCTCTGGCGGATTGCGGGAACCCAAAGCTCAATGCCCCGGTCAGGACCAGCGTGCTCATCGCAAACACGCGGCGGTTAATATGGGTTTGGCGCAAAAGCGACATGACATCGTCCTTTCAGTTTGATGCGGTTGGTTCTTGTCAGCAGAGGGTCTGGGTTTATGCCCGTCAAGAAAATGGCCCGACGGTCTGCTTTGCCCAGACCGATAGGCCAGCAACATGGAGAAAGCAAACGGGGCCTCAGTGCAGGCCAAATTCAGCCATCAACCGACGGCGCATGGCGACAAAGCTGCCCTCATTGCGGTCTCTGGGCCTTGTGATGTCGATCTCGATTAGGCGGGGAACGGCACCCTTCTCCTTTGGGAGCACCAAAACCCGGTCGGCAAGATAAATCGCCTCCTCCAGGTCATGGGTCACGAGAACCATCGTCACTTTTTCCTCGCGCCAGATGCGGGCCAGTTCTTCCTGCATGGTCAGCTTGGTCATCGCATCAAGCGCGCCAAGCGGTTCGTCCAAGAGCAGGATTTCTGGCTGCACGGTCAACGCGCGGGCGATACCGACGCGCTGCGCCATGCCGCCTGACAGCTGACGGGGGAAGGCGTTTTCAAACTCGGCCAGGCCGACGAGGCGGATGTAGTGGCGCGCGCGCGCCTCGGCACTTTCGCGGGACGTGCCACGGACTTGCAGACCGAAGGAGACGTTTCCAAGGACGGTGAGCCAGGGCAGAAGCCGCGGTTCCTGGAAGATGATTGCCCGTTCGGTGCCAACACCCTGCACGGGGTGGCCGTCGATCAGCACCTCACCCTTATCCGGATTCTCAAGGCCTGCGAGCACGCGCAAAAGCGTGGTCTTACCGCAGCCGGAGGGGCCGACGATGGCAAGGGCCTCACCGCCTCGCACATCAAGTTGAAGATCACGAAGCACGTTCAGAAGCTGGCCGTTCAGCGTGAAGGATTTGGAGAGGTCACGCACGGTGACCTCTCCACGGCGGGTTGCTTCAACCACGCTCATTGTCCTGCCTTCAGTTAGTGATCGGGCTATCGCCCGTCACATAGAGGATGTCCTTGGCAACCAGCTTGCCCTTCTCGACCGTGCCTTGGCGTTCCAAAACGTCGATCCAGAACTGGATGTCGCGTTCCACCGGAAGCCCACCTTCGCGCACGCCGTAGCCTGCGAAGAACTGTGCCACTTCGGCGTTCTCGCCGCGTTCGGCCAAGACGCGGGCGAAGATTGCCTTGGTCTCCTCGGGGTTCTCGCGGGCGTAATCCAACGCCTTGACGGAACCTTCGACGAAGGCCTTGGCTTCCTCGGGGTGTGCTTCGATCCAGTCTCGGCGCAGGACGATAAAGCCGCCCGCGATCTCACCCAGCACATCTGTGTCATCGAACACCGCGCGCAGACCACCGTTCTGCAATGCGGCTCCGGTGAAGGTGGTCTGCCAGTAGCCAAAGGCCGAGACATCCACTTGGTTCGAGCGCAGCACCTGCTCCAGTTGCGGGCCCGGCACAACGATCAGGTTCGCGCTGTCTTCGGGCAGGCCCTTCTGATGCAGCGCCTCACGGACGACGTAATCCAGATGTGCGCCCAGCGTGTTCACCGCTATGGTCTTGCCGACGATGTCCTCGACCGTTTTGATCGGGCTGTCCTCGAGCACATAGAAGATCGACTGCGCCTCGTCGTTGATGCCGTTCGACGGGTAGGCCGCGACGAAGTCATTGCCCGCCGCGATGGAGTTCAGGACAGCGGCGGTAGCCGCAGAGCCGAGTTCCACGCTTCCGCCCGCAAGGGCAACCAGCGAGGCAGGTCCACCTTGGGCGTAGCCCACGTTTTCCAGCGTGATTCCGGTGCCGTCGAAGTAGCCCAGTTCGGCGGCAAGTTCATGCGCTGAGAGGCCGCCCTGGCTGGCAAGGTAGCGGATGTTCACATCGGCCCAGGCCGGGGTGAGAAAGAGGCCGAGGGCCGTGGAGAGCGCAAGCGTGCGGAGAGAAATGGTCATGGTCGTTTCCTTTAGGTGAGAGGGTGTTCAGTGGGAGAGGTCGGCCCAGCGGCACAAACGGCGCTGAAGCGTGACGAGGGCGGCGTTGGCGGTCAGGCCAAGGGCTGCGAGGAGGAGGATCGCCGCGAACATCTGCGGGATCTGGAAGTTGTACTGGGCGTTCATCACCTGGAACCCGAGGCCCTTGTTCGCCCCGATCATCTCGGCAGCGATCAGCAGCAGAAGGGCGGTGGTGGCTGACAGGCGCAGGCCAACGAAGATGGACGGCACGGAAGCAGGCAGGACAACGCGGCGGAAGATAGTAGCGCGGGAGGCGCCGAAGGTTGCGGCCATCTCGATCAGCTTGCGGTCGACTTCCTTCACGCCGCTGATTGTGGCCAGAAGGATTGGGAAGAGCGTCGCCCAGAAGATCACGAAGACTTTGGAAGCCTCGCCAAGACCCAGAAGCAAGATGAACACCGGATAAAGCGCTAGTGCCGAGGTCTGCCGGAAGAACTGCAGGATCGGGTCGAGCGCCTGCTCCACAGCGCGGATTTGGCCCATGAACAGGCCCAGTGGGATGCCGAGGCCGACGGCAGCGGCAAAGGCGAGACCGGAGCGTTGCAGGCTGATCGCGATGTCATCCAAGAGCGCGCCCCCGACAACACCGCTCCATGTAGCGGCAAGGATCTTGTCCAAGGGCGGAAAGACGGTCGGGTTGATCCAGCCCAGTGTGGACCCGACCTGCCAGAAGGCAAGGAACCCGGCAAGCAGCCCGTAGCGGCGCAGCGCGACTCCGGCCTCGGCCACCCCCCGGCGCAGCAAGGCTGCGCCGGGTATCGATGGTCTGGAAGGTCATGGCATCACTCCGCGGCGTGTGCTGCGCGACGCGACAGCGCCCAGCGGGTTTCGGGGAAGGGCAGTCCAAGGTTTTCGCGCAGGGTGCGGCCTTCGTATTCGGTGCGGAACAGGCCGCGCCGCTGCAGTTCGGGGATCACCAGATCGACGAAATCGGACAGGCCGGTAGGCAACCAGGGCGGCAGGATGTTGAAGCCGTCGGCGCCTTCATTGTGGAACCAGTCTTCCAGCACATCGACGATCTGCGCGGGCGTGCCGACGATGGTGAAATGCCCCCGCGCGCTGGCCACGTGCTGGTAAAGCTGGCGGATCGTGAAGCCATTCTCATCCGCGATGGCCCGGATCAGCGCCTGGCGCGACTTCATCCCTTCGGTCGGTTCTACGGCCGGAAGCGGACCGTCGAGGTCAACTCCGGTCAGGTCCAGCGTGCCCCCCGTGAGGCCCTTGATGAGCGCGATGCCGTCCTCTTCCAGGATCAGGCTGGTCAGACGATCATATTTCTCGCGCGCCTCAGCTTCGGTGCGACCGACGAAGGGTGAGACTCCCGGCATTATCAGGATGTGGTCGGGGTTGCGGCCCAAGCCGCGCGCGCGGGCCTTGATGTCGCGGTAGAATTCCTGTGCGGTGTCCAGCTTCTGGTGGGCGGTGAAGATCACCTCGGCCGTTGCCGCAGCCAATCCGCGCCCGTCATCGGACTGTCCGGCCTGCACGATCACCGGATGGCCTTGGGCCGAACGGCTGACGTTGAGCGGACCTTTGACCTTGAAGTGTTCGCCCTTGTGATCGGTGTAATGCACTTTCTCGGGGTCGAAGAAACGGCCCGCTTCCTTGTCGCGCAGGAAGGCGTCGTCTTCGAAACTGTCCCACAGCTTCTTGACCACATCGACATGCTCTGCCGCGCGGCGGTAGCGGATGGCATGAGGGTGCTGCTGGTCGAGGTTGAAGTTGTGGGCGGCGGACTCGGTCGCCGTCGTCACCACGTTCCAACCTGCGCGGCCGTCTGAAATCAGGTCCAGTGACGCGAACTTGCGAGCGAGGTTGTAGGGTTCCTCATAGGTCGTGGAGGCAGTGGCGATGAAGCCGAGGTTCTTGGTCAGGGGGGCAAGGGCCGAGAACAGCGTGACGGGCTCAAACCCCGCAACTTTGGCGTTGCCGCCCTCGATCCCGCCGCCGAAAGCGATGGCCAGGCCGTCGGCCAGGAAGTAGGCGTCAAAGAGGCCTCGTTCGGCCTCCTGCGCGAGCTTCACATGGAAGTCGAAGCTGGTCGCCCCATCGGCGGGGCTGTCGGGGTGGCGCCACGCGGCGATGTGCTGGCCGCCGCCGGGAAGGAAGGCACCAAGTCGGATTTTCTGGGGGCGGATTTTGCGGGTGGTGGTCATGGTTCGGGTCCTTTCGGGCAAGCCGGGATTGGTCCCGCCAAAGGGCGGGTTGTCGGATCAGGTGAAGGGTGGTTGGCGTCAGGCGGCGGTGGCGGCGGGCCGGTGCTGCAGACCTTTCGGGAACTGGCTGACAGCTCGGTCAATCCGGGCAAGAAGGGCGGGCGATGCCGAAACCCCGTCGCTGAAATCTGCGCCCGAAGCATAGACGCCCGTTGGCAGGGTGAAGGCTTCAAAGAAGCCAAACAGCGGGCGCAGCTGATGCTCGATCACCAGCGCATGCTTGTCGCCGCCGCCAGTTGCCGTGAGCAACACGGGCTTTCCGGCCAGTGCAGCGGGATCGATCAGATCGAAGAGATGCTTGAACAGACCCGTGTAGCTGCCCTTGTAGACCGGGCTGCCCACCACCAGCGCATCCGCCGACAGGATAGAGGCGACGATCGCGCGGGGCAGGCCGTCCAGATCGTCCAGCGTTCCCGCCGCGCCAAGACCGGGCTGCAGATCGGTCAGATCATAGGTCGCGGCCACGGCACCAAGGCTTGCTGCAGCCTTAGCTGTGACCAGATCGACGAGCGCGCGCGTTTTCGAGGGGCGGCTGAGACTGCCGGCAAAGCCGACGATGCTGAGGGACATGGAGGACTCCAATAAACGATTCATCTTGTCGTGTAATTTGACATGGGAACGCGGTTCGGGCCATTCCAAAGACAGGGGGCAATTCGGCAGGCGCATGTCGTCGGGTGGCCGTGAAAGAGAGTTCTGATCCCCTGCGGCGTCGAAAAATCGGCAGGAAAGGGATCCGTCGGCGTGGGAATGAAGCTTAAGCCACGCAATCGACAGTTCGGTTCTCACTGGTCACGCGCATGGCGTTGGCTGTCCGCTTCAGTACCCTTAGGCGATCGGGCAGGCTTCATCAGCGGCCCAGTCCGCGAAGCTCAGGTAATAGACATGAACGTTTTCTCGCCCTGCATCCACCGCAGCAAGTGCGGCCAGCGCCGCGCGACCGCCGCCGTTGCAATGGCTGACGATGGGTTTGGACCCGTCGATCTGCGCGTTATCAAGCAATTGGGCAAGCTCGGCCACTGGGCGCAGGAAGGGCCCGTCAAGAAGGGCATCATGGGCAAGATGCGCGGCACCGGGAAGATGCCCGCCGCGGGCGTTGCCCTTCAAATCAGTTCCCTCGAATTCAGCGGATGACCGTGAGTCAAAGACCTGAACATCTTGCAACGCGGCCCTTAGCCTTTCGCGGTCCTGCAACCCGACTTTGCCGCTGCCGGGCTTCAGGATGACAGAGTCTGCGCGGCGCGACACCTGAGAGGGGATCTCGGTCATGGCCGCGCGGCCACCATTGAGCACGGCTACCGTCAGACCGAAGTACTGCAGGATGAACCAGACCCGCGCGGCTTCCGTCATGCGCCCGTCGTCTAAAACCACGCTGACCGCGTCAGGGCCGACGCCAAGCGCATCGATTTCGCGCTGCCAGAAGGCGATGTCATCAAGACCTGTCGGGGTCCGCTTCGCCTCTTCGATCCAACGGTCAATCGGAACGCAGATCATGCCTTCGGACTGTTCACCTGCTGCGGGAATGTAAATCAGCCGGACCGGACCGAGCTCGGCAAGGTCTATAGCGTTCACGACAGGGGAGAGGGGCATGGCAGCTCCAGATAGAACAGAGGTCGGGAAACAGAGTGCGGGTCGCGCAGCATGAGTTACGTCTTTAGCATCGGCAGGATCAATCGCCGCGCATCATCTCCAGCCGAAGGCGGGACCGAGCATTGGCCAAAGTATTGGAGAGCACAGGTGTTTCGGGCGCGGTGGGATCGATCTTGCGTAGCTGTGCGAACAACAGCGCCGTCATTTCATCCTCGGCAAGGCAAAGCCAGAGTGCCGGAAGGACCACACAGTTCAGGCGGCGCATGCGCTCTCTGTCTGCGCCCCAGACCGCGAACCACTTCGGACCTGCTGACCGCAGCCGGCCGCCCCCCGCAATCCATTGGTCCAGAAATGGGATGCGCCCGGCAGGCCAAAGGGACTGTGGGCGCATCGAGGTTGTCGTGAAGTGGAACAGGAAATCAGCCACGGCTGTCGCAGGCGTGGTTCGCTGATTGCCTTGACCCGTCATGCGCTGATGAATTCACGCACAAACGGGGTGGCGGGGCGCGCGCGGATGTCCTGGGGTTTGCCGATCTGTTCGATGCGACCCATGGACATGACCACCACCAGATCAGCGAGTTCCATCGCCTCTTCCTGGTCGTGGGTCACGAAGACCGTGGTCAGGCCCGTGGTATCGTGAATATCACGCAGACCCTGGCGCAGTTCCTTACGGACCTTGGCATCAAGAGCACCGAAGGGTTCATCGAGGAGCAGCATCCGGGGTTCAATGGCAAGGGCGCGCGCCAGAGCCACGCGCTGCCGCTGGCCGCCGGACAGCTGGCTTGGGTAGCGCGCCCCGATGTCAGGAAGCTGGATCAACTCCAGCAATTTGGTCACACGGCGGGCGATCTCGGCCTTGGTCGGGCGGCTGGCGCGGGGGCGGGCGTTCAGGCCATAGGCGATGTTGTCGAACACCGTCATGTGACGAAACAGGGCATAGCTTTGGAACACAAAGCCCGCACGGCGTTCCTGCACGGTCAGGCCTGTGGCGTCCTGCCCGTCGAACATGACGCGGCCGGAAGAGGGGAACTCCAGCCCGCCGAGGATGCGCAGAAGGGTGGTCTTGCCCGAGCCGGACGGGCCAAGGAGAGCCACCAGCGCGCCGGAGGGCAAGGAGAGCGACACCGGGTGCAGCGCCGCCGTGGTGCCGAAGCTTTTCGAGATTTCGTCGATTTCGATATGCATGGGCGTTCTCCTAGTGGCGGTGCGTTGCGGCAAGCTGGTCGGCATGACGGATTTCCAGAGCGGTTTTCAGAAGCAGTGTGACGAGGGCTAGGAGCGCCAAAACCGCGGCAAGGCTGAAGGCCGCGACCGAAAGGTATTCCTGATAGAGCATCTCGATCGTGGTTGGCATCGTGGCGGTCTGGCCGCGGATTTTGCCCGAAACGACGGCGACTGCTCCGAATTCTCCCATGGCGCGAGCGTTGCAGAGGAGGACCCCATAAAGCAGCGCCCAGCGGATGTTGGGGATCGTCACCGTCCAGAAGGTGCGCCAGCCAGATGCGCCAAGGGTCAGCGCGGCCTCTTCCTCGGCCCGGCCCTGTTCGATCATCACGGGGATCAGCTCGCGCGCGACGAAGGGGAAGGTTACGAACATCGTGGCCAGGATAATGCCGGGCATGGCGAAGACGATGGGGTAGCCATTGGCCACGAGCCAGCCGCCGACAAAGGAGTTGGTGCCGAACATCAGAACGATGCACAGGCCGGCGACCACCGGCGAAACCGAGAAGGGCAGGTCAATCAGCGTGATTAGGAAGGCTTTGCCGCGAAAGTCGAACTTGGTGATGAACCAAGCCGCCGCGATGCCGAAGGCGGCGTTCAGAGGCACCGAGATGGCAGCGATGGTCAGCGTCAGACGGATCGCATCGCGCGCATCGGGGCTGGCGAGGCTTTTCAGAGAGGCAGCAACGCCATCGGCCAAAGCCTCGACAAACACCGCGACCAGGGGCGCGAAGACAAGGATCGCAAGGCCCGAGAAGGCGATAGCAATCAGTGTCCAGCGGGTTGCGGGGTTCTCCTCGGTGGCCGAACGGAAACGGGTCGGCGCGCCCTTGTTCATTGTGATATCAGACATACCCGATCCTCCGACGACTCCAGACCTGAATGAGGTTGATGACCAGAAGCATCGCGAAGCTGATCAGCAGCATGGCGATGCCGATGGCGGCGGCGGCGTCATAGTTGAACTCTTCAAGCTGGATGATGATCAACAGCGGCGCGATCTCGGTCACCAGCGGGATGTTCCCGGCGATGAAAATGACTGACCCGTATTCACCAACGGCCCTGGCGAGGGCGAGGGCAAAGCCCGTCAGCGCGGCAGGCGTCAGCATCGGCAGGATGACATGGCGGATCGTGTGCAGGCGGGTGGCGCCAAGAGTGGCGGAGGCTTCTTCGACCTCGCGTTCAATTTCCTCGACTACGGGCTGCACGGTGCGGGTGACAAAGGGCAGGCCGACAAAAACCAGCGCGATGAAGATGCCCCATTGGGTATAAGCGATCTTCCAGCCGATCTCGGCGGCCATCTGGCCGAAGAAGCCGTTGGGCGCGTAGAGCGCGGTCAACGAGATGCCGGCGACAGCCGTCGGAAGCGCGAAGGGCAAATCCACTGCAGCATCAAGGATACGGCGGCCCGGAAAGCGGTAGCGCACAAGCACCCATGCCAGCAGCACGCCGAACACCAGATTGAACAGCGCCGCAAATAGCGAAAGGTGGAACGACAGGAACAGCGCCGACCAAACCCGCTCGCGGTTCACGGTGTCCCAGATGCCCGCCAAGCCGAAATTGGCGCCCTTCAGAAGAAGGGCGCCGATGGGCAGGAGGACGACGAGGGAAAGCATCGTCAGGGTGATCCCGATGCTCAAGCCCAAGCCGGGCATGGGGGATCGGTGGATAAGGGGTCTGCCCATCTTGCTTCCTTACTTCGGCACGTAGATCTGGTCGAAGATGCCGCCATCGGCGAAGTGGTCGGCCTGCACCTTTGCCCAGCCGCCAAAGCTGGCGATGTCCACGAGTTCCAGCTGCGGGAAGCGGGCGACGTCATCGGGGTTGGCAGCCGAGGCATCCCAGGCGCGGTAGAAGTGCTTGAAGGCAAGCGCCTGACCTTCGGGCGTGTAAAGGAAGTTCAGGTAGGCTTCGGCCAGCTTGCGCTGCTCATCCGACTTGATATTGCCTTCGACGAGGGCCACCGGCGGTTCTGCCAAAACACTGATCGACGGGACCACGATGTCGAACTGATCCTCGCCAAGCTCTTTCAGCGCAAGATAGGCCTCATTCTCCCAAGCCAGCAGCACATCACCGATGCCGCGCTGCGCAAAGGTGGTGGTCGACCCGCGCGCACCGCTGTCAAGCACCGGTACATTGGCGAACAGCTTGCCCACGAATTCTTGCGGGTTCTGGCCGTTCTTTTCCGCCCATGCCCAGGCGGCAAGATAGTTCCAGCGCGCCCCGCCCGAGGTTTTCGGGTTCGGAGTGATCACCTCCACCCCTTCCTTCACCAGATCGCCCCAATCGGCGATCCCTTCGGGATTCCCTTCACGCACCAGGAACACGATCGTGCTGGTATAGGGCGAGGAGTTGTTCGGCAGCTTGGACTGCCAGTCGGCCGGCAGCTTGCCTGCTGCTGCAACGCGGTCAATATCGCCGGCCAACGCCAGTGTCAGGACCTGTGCTTCCAGCCCGTCGATCACCGCACGGGCTTGCGACCCCGAACCACCATGGCTCACCTCGATGGACGGTGCTTCGTTGCCTTGGGCGACCCACCATGCGGTGAACGCCTCGTTGAACTCGCGATAGAGTTCGCGTGTGGGGTCGTAGCTGACATTGAGCAAGGATTCCGCTTGCACCGGGGCAGGTGCTGCTCCGAGCGCCAGAACAGACAATGCAATTGCCGACAAAGTGCCACGGAAGGCGCGGGTGACAGGCCAGCCGGTCAGACGCCGCAGGCCATCGGCGATGGTCACGCGACCATCGGCATGGGCGTCAACGATTGGTCCTTGGGCCGTCACAGTCCCGGCAAGAGTGATGGTGGCAAGCATGGTCTTCTCCTGTTGAAGTCGGGATGGGGCAGGGTTGATCGGGCGATAAGGCACGAGACCCAGAATGGTTTGCGGAAGGGACGAGGACGGGTTCATGCGCGGCCTCCTCCGTTGCGGGGTGCAGCACCGATCGGTTCCACGCGTGCTTCCCAGACTGTCGCGTCACGGCCCGAGAGCAGTTCGGCCACAGCCTCGTCCGGGGACTTGGTGAACAGAACCAGCGGGCTGCCGTTGATGCGGTGGGTCTGTCCTGTGCGCCGATCGACCAGACGGACCGCACAAGCCTGCGACAGCGATGCCGGCATGGTCGACATTGCGCGTCCGGCCCGTCCAATCGGATCAAGGTGGAGTGCAGCAGTCATCACTTGTCTCCTTCGCTGTCATGCAGGGATCAGCCCCTGTCATGTCTTTAATAACGACAGAGATAGTCGAGTATTGCAAAGGAAAATTCACGCCAAATATTATCGTGTATAGAGAAGATTATTCTCCACCCTCAGCATGAGTCGCTCGCAGAAATCCACATTTTCACACGAAAAATGAGAGGCTTAAGCGCTGGCGGCGCTTCCCAGAACCTGATCAGCCACAATGCCTGAGCGCAGCATGTCCTGCAGCGTCAGAGATTCGATCATCACAAGGTAGGACCAGAACACCTCGGCAAAGACCTTGCGGATTCGGCAGGTTGCCTCGTCAGCGCAATCCTCGCAGCGCTGGTAGGCGCGGCGGGACAGGCAGGGCAGGGGGGCAATCGGCCCGTCGATCGTGCGCAGAAGTTCCGAGATCGAGACTTCGTTCGGCTTCTTGATCAGGATATAGCCGCCCGACCGCCCCCGGATTGACGCGATCACACCGGCGTTGCGGACCTCGAGCAGGATGTGTTCCAGGAACCGCTTGGGCGTGTCCGAGCGCTTGGCGATCTCTTCGATCGTCAGGGGTTCGGGCTGGCCTTTGGCCGCTTCGTCGGCAAGGACGAGAAGCGCCTTCAGAGCGTATTTCATCTTCTGCGTGATCATGAACCAGAGTTACGCGGTGGAATGACGAGAATCAACGTCGAGATTAATGAAGCCAAGCCAAGGGCGCGTCTTGTTGCGACACAACATCAATAAAACAAGGGCCGATCGCATGTCAGGGCCCTTCAAATTCATACACGATAAAGACGGTAGACTTTACTTTGTTTTGATGCATGCTGATCTTCAAGCCCACCAGCCGGGCGAGAAAGGCAGCTGACCTGTGACCGACCTGGACCTGATCGACCGCAAGATCGTGGCCGAACTGATGCGCGACGCGACGCAGCCCGTCGCCCAGATTGCCGACAAGGCCGGCCTGTCGCAAACCCCGTGCTGGAAACGAATCCAGAAGCTTGAGGCGTCCGGCGTTTTGACCGGGCGGGTCGCCCTGGCTGACCCGACAAAGCTGGGCTTTGGCCTGACGGTCTTTGTCGGCATCGAGGCCCCCGACCATTCCTCCGACTGGCGCGAAGCTTTCGCAAAGGCGACCGAGTCCATTCCCGAGATCATGGAAGTCTACCGGATGGCCGGGGAAATTGATTACCTGTTGCGGGTGGCCGTGGCCGACATGCTTGCCTTCGACCGGCTTTACAAGCGCCTGACAGACGCGGTTCCGATCAAGAACGTGACCAGCCATTTCGCGATAGAACGGATGAAGTTCACCACGGCCTATCCAGTGGACACGCTGTCGCGCTGAGGGTGATCGGGAGAATGAGCTTCCCTTTCCCACGCCCTCTTTGGAACCAAAATACACGACAATCTTGCTAGACTTATGTGAGAAGCCGAGTCGCAACCCCGTGGAGGTAACCGATGACCAAGACCCTGATCGTCCCCGGCCTCGATGGCTCACCCGACCCGCATTGGCAGCATTGGTGGGCCGCAACAGACCCCAAGGCGCTGATGGTTGACCTGTCCGATCCCGGCCATCCGGTTCCAGCCGTGTGGGAAATCGAACTGGCCTCGATGATCCTGCAACACCCCGACAGCATCCTCGTGGGCCATTCGCTTGGTGCGGTCCTGATCGCGCGGCTGCTGGCGACATGGCCACATCTGCGGGTTCGCGGCGCGCTCTTGGTCGCTCCGGCAGAGACCAAAGGGAACGACCGTATCGGCCAGTTCGGCGCGATCCCGGAGCTGCGGATGGACGTCCCGACAAAGGTGGTTGCGAGCCGCGATGACCCTTGGATGAGCTTCGGCCGCGCAACGCATCTGGCGCGGGCCTGGGGCAGTGATCTCATCGATCTGGGCCATGCCGGCCACATCAATGTGGCATCCGGTTTTGGCCCTTGGGCAAAAGGCAAGGCACTGCGAAATGACCTGCTGATGGCGACTGACGCACAGCCGGTTCGCGTCGCCCCGGTCCGGAGGATTGCGCTGTGAAGATTCTCCTTCGCCAGCCGCACCAGGGCCGCTCCGGCTATGTCGCCCTGATGCTCTTTCTTCTGGCCTACACTGCGACACTGGCCGTCGTGATCGCGCCGGAACACGTCAAGTCGGCGATGGATGCATCCTGGACCTGGCCCCTCGAGTAATCAGAAAGTGGAAGGGAGACGATGATGATGGACGGGCGTTTTGACCAGCAGTTCGCAGAACTCTTTGCCGCCTCGCTTGCCGATGAAGGCAAGAAAAGCGAAGGCCATTCGTTCTGGCCCTTGGCCGTGGCCTGTATCTGCGGCCTTATCGTGTTTGCATCCACCGCCATTCTGGCATGACGGATCACCCCGCCATAGTCCCGTATTCGTCCGGGCCGCAGCCAAGCAGCGGTCCGCATGTCGTAGTCATTGGCGGTGGTGCAAGCGGTGTGCTGATGGCCGTACACCTTTTAACAAGGCAGGATCGTCTTTTTCGGGTCACACTTCTCGAAGGCCGAAATGCACCGGGACAGGGGCTCGCCTATTCGACATTGGACCCCGATCACCTTCTGAATACCCGCGCCCACAACATGAGCGCTTTTCCCGAGGACCCGGAGCATTTCCTGCGTTGGCTGCAGGAGCAGCCGTCGCAAGCACCTGTAACTGGGCAGTGTTTCGTCAGCCGAAAGATCTATGGCAACTATCTTGCGGATCTGATGACGCCCTGGCTGAACGGCCCTGAGCCGCAGCGGCTGCGCGTTGTACGGGAAGCAGCGGTCAGACTGCAAGACGGCCCGCGCGGTGTTGTCGTTCATTTAACCGGTGGCAACAGCATCATCGGAGAGATAGCGATTATTGCCACCGGACACGTGCTGGAACGTCCTGATCCGGAAGGGGTGCTTCTCGGCGCTTGGGACGACCCTGGTCCAATCGATCCTCAGGGGCAGGTCATCATCATTGGTTCCGGTCTTTCTATGGTGGACCGGGTCATCAGCCTGCTGAAAGCAGGCCACAAGGGCGAAATCCTTGCGGTTTCGCGCCGTGGCTTGCTGCCAAGAACCCATGCGCCATCCTCGCCACTTCCCATCGGTCTTGGCGACATCCCCCTTGGGGCGCCGATGAGTGTTCTGATGGATTGGTTGCGCAGCCTTGCCAGACGGGCTGAGCAGCGCGGCGGAACTTGGCGCGATGCAATCGATGGTGTGCGCCCCCACATCAAGTCCATCTGGCGTAGCCTCCCCCCGGTCGAGCGTGCGCGTTTCCTGCGCCACGCCGCCACACTGTGGGACGTGCACCGACACCGCATCCCGCCGGCCTCCGCAGCGATCATCGACGGCGCGTTGTCCAGTGGCCAGTTGCGCCTGCTTCGCGGCGCGTTCCAGAGCGCAAGCCGCGCCCACAACGGCACCGCGACAGTGAACATCCGAACCTCAGGGAGCGGAGAGAACACGAGACTCGACGCAGGCATAGTGTTCGACTGCCGGGGAATCCGTCGCGATCCCGCTCGCCATGCCTCGCCGCTGATCGCCGGGCTTCTTGCAAGCGGTGCAGCGCGCATTGATCCGTTGAACATCGGCCTCGATGTGGATCTGTCTTCTCGGTTGATCAGCGCTTCTGGAAAAGCTTCCGATCGGCTCTTTGCAATCGGCCCGGTCTCGCGTGCTGCGTTCTGGGAGATTACCGCGATCCCCGATATCCGAGAACAGACCTATAGGCTCGCCGCCACAATTGCGGTCGGCTAAGGCTTCTTGGTAGCAGACTGCCCACTGTTCGTTGTCACGCAAGACCGACGTGTTAGAGACGCGTTCTCCTCCCAAGCTTGCGTCACTTCGAAATCTCCCCTGCCAATACCGCCTTGCCATGCACCGCGAGAATTGCTGCGAACCTTGGGCATCCAAACCGCCGGACGACATCAAGGACACGAGCATCATATGCAGCCTGACCGATCAGCCTGCACAGATCTGATGCATGAAACTGCCGGTTGGCGCTCGGTGCCGCCCGGATCTGGTCATGAAGCTCCTGCATCTTGGGATCTTCTTTGGCCAGTGGCTCCGGCTGCGATGAAGCTTTTGGAGCCGTGCTTGACGAACCGGTCCGCCAACGGCGCATGAACCCGAGCAAGTATCCAGCCGGAACGCGGGCATTGCCGCGAGCACGGTTGAAGGCGAGAAACCGCTCGCAGATGGCCTGTGTGTCAACGTTCCAGCAGGGCAGTGCCGTCTTTGCGGCCTTGATCAGTTTGGCCCAACATGTTCGGAACACGTTGGGCGCTTCATCGATGTTGATATGCCCTGAGAATATAGTTTTGTGAGATTCTTCTCTAGATAGTGATGTG
>LNFM01015028.1_pt1 | contig 21953 bp, 28 predicted proteins | sample 596031 | NCBI WGS metagenome assembly LNFM01 (sample SAMN04254537, study PRJNA301005) | activated carbon metagenome | isolation source: dual media filters at the Ann Arbor, Michigan drinking water treatment plant | place: USA: Ann Arbor
AATTGGATTAATAGACCCCTCACCCCTATCATGCTCTCCATGCGTTGCAAGACGCGCCACTTTTTAACCCAGGAGATGCAGATGAAACCCGAATCAGTCACCGTCAAGAACATCGAAGCCGCCTTCGCCGGCGAGTCCATGGCACACATCAAGTACATGTATTTCGCCAGGATCTGCCGCGAACAGGGCGACGTTGAAACCGCAAAAGTGTTCGAGGAAACCGCGGCCCAGGAAGTGCAGCATGCCTTCGGTCACCTCGACCTGCTCTATCCGAAATCGGAGATGAGCCCGGCCAAGGCTCTGGACATGGCGATCGCCGGCGAGACCTACGAGTACACCGAGATGTATCCGCAGTTCCGCCACCTCGCCGAACAGGAAGGCAACCACGCCGCGGTCAGGGAAATGGACGAGCAGATCGAGGAATCGAAGGAACACGCCGACCGTTTCCGCCAGACGCTGGCCAAGGCCGCCAAGCGCTTCGCCGCGCTGGCCAAGGTCGAAGAGCGCCACGCCAATCACTACCGCGCAGTGCGCGCCAACGTGAAGGCGGCTTAAACATGATCGACCGGTTTCCGTTCGCAATGCTGCAGGCCCTGGCCTGCGCAGTCGGCGGACGGGAGGCAGGAACACCGACCGAAACGAACAAGCACATTACTGATACGGAGAACTGAACATGGCAAATGAAATGCGCAAATGGGAATGCATCGTCTGCGGTTACGTCTACGACGAGGCCGAAGGCGACCCGGAACACGGCATCAAGGCCGGCACGCGCTGGGAAGACATCCCGGAAGACTGGACCTGCCCGGAGTGCGGCATCGCCAAGGCCGACTTCGAAATGGTGCTGAAGGCGGCATAAGCCGCCGGTGAACACCCCCGTCCCGCCTGCGCGGGACGGGCACCGCACCCGAAACACCGTACACGCTGAAAGGAGCTGACATGACCAGGACCCCGAAAATCGACATCGGCATCAAGGACCGCGACCGCAAGGCCATCGCCGACGGCCTGTCGCGGCTGCTCGCAGACACCTACACGCTGTACCTGAAGACCCACAATTTCCACTGGAACGTCACCGGCCCGATGTTCCAGACGCTGCACCTGATGTTCGAGACCCAGTACAACGAGCTGGCGCTCGCCGTCGACCAGATCGCCGAGCGCATCCGCGCGCTGGGTTACCCGGCGCCGGGCACCTACGCCGACTACGTCAAGCTGTCCTCGATCAAGGAAACGGCCGGCGTGCCGAAGGCGGAAAAAATGATCGCGCTGCTGGTCGAAGGCCAGGAAGCCGTCGCCCGCACCGCGCGTTCGGTGTTCCCGGTGGTCGACAAGGCCAATGACGAGCCGACCGCCGACCTGCTGACCCAGCGCATGCAGATCCACGTGATCGAGAAATAGGGGCGACAATCCCCCACTCCTTCTCCCCGCCTGCGGGGAGAAGGTCGAGATGAGGGGCTGCGAAAAGCCACATTTTTTTGATACAAGCATCCAGTTTTTGCAATGAGCACACCATGACCGAGATGATCATGACCGCACGCCGCCTCGCCGCCGAGCCTTCCTGGCAACGGCTGGCGGCGTTCTTCGTGCTCGCCGTTACGGCAGTGGCGCTGGCGATGGAACTCGCAGCGGCCGCACCGGCGAACGAGGCGGTGCGTGCCGCGCTCGCGGCCACGCTGTTCACCGCTCTGGCCACCGGTGCCGGCGCCCTGCCGGTATTGGTGATCCGGCAGATTTCCGATGCGATGCGCGATACCCTGCTCGGCTTCGGCGCCGGGGTGATGCTCGCGGCCAGCTTTTTCTCGCTGCTCGTGCCGGCGCTGGAAACCGGCACGGAGCTCGCCGGCAGCCCGGTCAGTGGTGTGCTGATCGCCGCGGCCGGCGTGCTGATCGGCGCTGCGGTGCTGATGGCCGGCGACCGCTGGATGCCGCATGAACATTTCGTCAAGGGCCGCGAAGTCGGCCAGCCGGCGACGCCGGAGAACGCGGCCGGACTGTGGCTGTTCATCACCGCGATCACGCTGCACAACATTCCGGAGGGCCTCGCCGTCGGTGTCGCCCAGGGCGGCGGCAGCGGCACGGCGCTCACCGCGGGCATCGCCATCCAGAACATGCCCGAAGGCCTGATCGTCGCGATCGCGCTGGTGACGCTGGGCATCTCGCGCTGGAAGGCCGTGGCGCTTGCGCTCGCCTCCGGCATGGCAGAACCCCTCGGTGGACTGGTCGGCGCCAGTGCCATCGGTTACGCCGCGATGATGCTGCCCTGGGGACTGGCCTTTGCCGCCGGCGCCATGCTGTTCGTGATCAGCCACGAGATCATTCCCGAGACCCACCGCAACGGCAACGAACGCGTCGCGACCATCGGCCTCATCGGCGGCTTTGTGCTGATGATGCTGTTTGATACCATCCTGCGCTGATTTCCAACGGAAAACCCATGGACCCGATCATCATCATCGGCAGCGGCCTCGCGGGCTACAACACCGCGAAGGAGCTGCGCAAACTCGACACCACGACCCCGCTGACCCTGATCGCAGCCGACAGCGGCCCGTTTTATTCCAAACCGATGCTGTCGAACGCGCTGGCCTCGAAAAAGGAGGCAGCCGCGATTGCGCTGAACACGCCGGAGCAGATGGCGACCCAGCTCAACGCGACAGTACGCGCAAAAACCCGCGTCGACGCCATCGACACCGCCGCCCGCACGCTGCGCATCGGCGACGAAACGCTGCGTTACTCGAAACTGGTGCTCGCCCTCGGCGCCGACCAGATCCGGTTGCCCATTGCCGGAGATGCGGCGGGCGACATACTGACCGTCAACGACCTCGACGATTACGCCGGTTTCCGTGCGGCCATCGCCGGAAAAAAACGCGTGGCAATCATCGGCGCCGGGCTGATCGGCTGTGAATTCGCCAACGACCTGGCCGCCGCCGGTTACGCCGTGGATGTCATCGACATCGCCGGCCAGGCGCTGGGCCGGCTGCTGCCGCCCGAAGGCGGCGCGCTGCTGCAGTCGAAACTCGCCGCTCTGGGTGTGCAGTGGCATCTCGGCACCAGCGTCGCCGCGGTCGATCGCGCGGACGGAGGCTACGCCGTCAAACTGGCCAACGGAACGATGCTGCAGGCCGACGTCGTGCTTTCGGCGGTGGGACTGAAGCCGCGCACCGCGCTCGCCGCAGCTGCAGGCATCAAGGTCAATCGCGGCATCGCCGTCAACCGCAATCTCGAAACCAGCGCCGCCGGGGTTTACGCCCTCGGCGACTGCGCGGAAATAGAAGGCCTGGTGATGCCGTACGTGATGCCGATCATGCATGCCACGCGCGCACTGGCACAGACGCTGGCCGGAAAACCTGCAGCCGTGTCCTTCCCGGCGATGCCGGTGATGGTGAAAACCCCCGCCTGCCCGACCATCGTTTCGCCCCCCGCGGCGGGCGCCGAGGGTCAGTGGCAGATCGAGGTCACCGGTGATGGCGTCAAATCGCTGTTCGTCGGCGCTGACGGCAAGCTGCTGGGCTTCGCGCTGAACGGCAGTGCCACTGCGGAACGCGCGAAACTCGCGCCGCAGCTGCCGCCGGTGCTCGCCTGAGGAAACCAAAACGAAAGCGCGGGCCGGCTCCGCGCCTCGTCATCGTTTATTGCCCGTTCTCGTCCCCGTAGTACCATCCGGGGACCATGCTGACACCCGTCACCCGCCTCCTGCTGATCGCGAATGTCGCGATCTTCCTGCTGCAATTCGTACTCGGCGACCTGCTGATCATCTGGTTCGCGCTGTGGCCTTTCCACACGCCGCAGGAACTGGGCGTGCGTTTCCTGCCCTGGCAGGTCATTACCTACGGTTTCCTGCACGGCGGACTGCTCCATATCGGCTTCAACATGCTGGCGCTGTACATGTTCGGCGGCCAGATCGAGGCCGTGTTCGGACCGAGGCGTTTCCTGATCTACTACCTGGGCTGCGTGTTTGCCGCCGCCCTCACCCAGCTCGCGGTGTCGACCCTGAGCGGCGGGCCACCGCTGCCGACGGTGGGCGCCTCCGGCGGCGTCTTCGGCCTGTTGCTCGCCTACGGACTGCTTTTCCCGCGGCGCATACTGGTGCTGATTTTCCCGCCGATACCCATGCCGGCCTGGCTGTTCGTCACGCTGTACGGATTGCTGGAGCTCTACCTCGGCGTCACCGGCACCCAGGCCGGTGTCGCGCATTTTGCGCACCTCGGGGGCATGTTCGGCGGCTGGCTGCTGATCCGGCAGTGGCGTTCAAGGCGGTGATTAAGTGATTGAGTGATTAAAGGATCTCTTGCCCCATTACTTAATCACCTAATCACTTAATCACCAGTTTTCAAGAAGCAGCTCCCGCACCCACACCTCATCCGCATCCAGCGTCGAATGCACGAGATCTTCGTCCGCGCCGAGGCCTGCGCGCAGGCGATGCAGCCGGGCCGCCCGGATATTGGCGTCGCGCACCGTGTAGCCATAACGCGCGAAACGGTCGATTTCGATCGCATTGTCGGCTTCCGGCGCATCACGCAGCCAGAAACCCTCGCCGACAAAGTTTTCGGCCAGTGATTCCAGCTCCGCATACAACTCGCGGTCCAGCGGCTGCGGCGGCATCACGGCCTCTGCGGTCAAGGCATCCCCATCGATGCCGCCCCGCCAGCGCCAGGCCCACTCCGCCGCGCCTTCGGTCGCCAGCAGTTCCACCACATCACTCTCCCGCGCGATGCGGAACAGCGCGTCGCGTTCGTGGTTCAGCACATACCCGACCCACTCGCCTGCAGCACGCCGCTGCAGCACGAAGGCAAGGCGGATCGTGCCGTCGGCCGCCGCATCGAGATAACGGTGGGGCGCCTCGCCGGACAGGGTGTCGATTGCCTCCTCGACATGTTCCGTGATGTCCGGCCGCAACATTGACCCATTCGGCGATGATGGTGACGCCCGGAAATTCCTGCGAGGCCGCGGCAAAGGCCGGGAAGGGAATGCCGCCGCGCACCTTGAAATCGTAGGCCAGCGCATCGTCGCCATGATGCGCCTCGAATTCTCCGGCGCTGGCCTCGGCGGCCAGCAGCGTCGCGATTCTCGCCTCGACCGCCGGCAGCTGCGCGCGTTCGCCGCTGACCGTCAGCGTGGCGTGGATCAGCAGGTCCATGGCCTAGCCGCCTTTCGCCGCATGCCGGCGGTAAATGACGTAATACACCAGCGCCACCAGCACGCTGCCGCCGACGATGTTGCCGGCGATCACCGGCACCAGGTTGCGGAACATCGCGTAAACCGTGATCGCGTCGGCACCGGCGGGCAAAGCGATGCCGCTGTCCTTCAGCAGCAGCGCCAGCGGAAAGAAATACATGTTGGCGATCGAGTGTTCAAAGCCGGCTGCGACGAAGGCCGAAATCGGCAGCACGATGGCGACGAACTTGTCGACCACGCTGCGACCCGCGAGCACCATCCACACCGCCATGCACACCAGCACGTTGCACAGCACGCCGCGAAAAAACAGCTCGGACAGCGGCATCGTGCTCTTGGCCGCCGCGATTTTCAGGTAGGCCTGCGCGATCGCGCCGTTGTTGAGGCCGGCATGGCCGGACCAGTACACCAGAAGCGCGAGGCCGGCTGCGCCGACGAAATTGGCGCTGCAGACCACGGCCCAGTTGCGCAGCACTTCCCCCGTGCTGACCTTGCCGTCGGCCCAGGCCATTGCCAGCAGGTTGTTGCCGGTGAAGAGTTCCGCGCCGGCGACCACCACCAGCAGCAGGCCCAGCGAGAAACACACCGCACCGAGCACCCGCCCCGCGGCAAAGGACAGGCCCGCATCGCTGATCACCAGCGTGTAGTACAAGGCGCCGAGCCCGATGAAGGCGCCGGCCAGCACCCCCAGCATCACCATCGACAGCAGCGGCAGCCGCGCCTTGACCACGCCGACGTTCTGCACGCGATCAGCGATCTGCTGCGGCGAAAAGGCGTCGAAGCCATAGACATCGCCCGCGCGTGTGCCGATATTGTCCGCCATGTTCCGGTTTCCTCTGGAAGCGATGATTGCCGAGCCGCTAGTGTAAGCGCCGCGGCCTGAATCGGGTAATCTTGCGATCCATGTCCGCCCGCAAATCCGCGCCGCCGCTGAAACTCGCCGACTACTACATGGGCCGCGACAGGCTGCACCGCGGGGAACTCACCCGCGAACTGCGTGCCAATGCGCGCGAAACCCTGCGCCGCGTCAACCGCCTGCTGCGGCGCGCGGGACTCGTGCGCAAGGTCAGCTCAGGCTGGCGTCCGGCTGCAGTCAATGCAACGGTGCCCGGTGCGGCCAAAGGCAGCAAACACCTGAGCTGCCAGGCCATCGACCTTGAGGACCGCGACGGTGGACTGGACGCCTGGTGCATCAACCACCTCGATGCACTTGAGGAACTGCAACTGTGGCTGGAACACCCGGATGCAACACCGGGCTGGTGCCATCTGCAGATTCTGCCGCCCCGCTCCGGCCGGCGCGTGTTTTACCCCTGATTAATAAGTACTTGTTTTAATTGATATTTTTTAATAAAGGAAAGTCGCATACTGCTCCAGCGCAATACGCTCCGGCTGGAAGCGGTTGACCACCGCAGCACCATCCGCATAACCCATCGCCATGCCGCAGATCACCACGCGGTCCTCACCAAGCCCGAGTTCGCGGCGCACGATGTCCGGGTAACTGGCGATCGAGGCCTCGGCGCAGGTATGCAGACCCTTCGCCCGCGCCGCCAGCATCAGCGTCTGCAAAAACATGCCGTAATCGAGCCAGCTGCCTTTCTCGAGCTTGCGGTCGATGGTGAATATCAGTCCGGCCGGCGCACCGAAAAACACGTAGTTCTGCGCACGGTACGCCTTCGACTTCTCATGGTCGCCCTTGCCGATGCCCAGCGTGCCGTAAAGCCCCCAGCCGCAGGCGCGCCGCCGCGCCAGATAGGGTTCGAACACCGGGTCGGTGTAATAGTCGTAATCGCGCTTGTGCCCGGGCTCGTCGTTCAGGAAAGCTGCCTGTATCGCCTGGCCGACACGCCGCAGCGTCGCACCGGTCAGCACATGCACCTGCCAGGGCTGGATGTTGGAACCGCTGGGCGCATGGCGCCCGAGTTCGACAATCCCGCGCAGCAGTTGCGGCGGCACCGGGTCGGGCCGGTAGGCGCGGATCGAGCGGCGCGTACGGGCCGCCTCGAACACTTCGGCGGCAGGTCTGTTGATGTCATCCATGGCGGCTCCGGCAATGCAGTTGTTGTCCTGCGCCGAGTTTAACAAGGCGCACCCGGAAGCCACCCGCGATTGACCGCCGCGACGCGCTTGGTCAAACTGCGGCCGCCGCCATGAATCCGATCACGCCGCGTATCGGCATCTACTTCGCGCTGCTCCAGTTGCTGTTCACGCTGACGTGGACGGTGTACATCATTTTCCTGCCGCGGCTCGCTGTGGAAGCCGGCATCCCGAAGTCGTGGATCCTGTGGATCCTGGTTGCCGACCAGCTGGTCTTTGTCATCGCCGACTGGCTGATGGGCGCGCGTGCGGACCGCATGTCGCGCGTGATCGGCCGTCTCGGCCCGCGGCTGGCCCTGGTGACACTCTTATCCGCACTGGCCTTCCTGCTGCTGCCCTTTGCCGCACCGCTGGCCAGTCCGCTGCTGTTCCTCGGGCTGACTTTCCTCTGGACAGTGACCTCTTCGGCACTGCGCGCGCCGCCGCTGATGCTGATCGGAAAATACGCCGCCTCCGGCGCCCGGCCGGTGATTTCCGGCATGTGGCTGTTCGGCTTCGGCATCGCCGGCGCGATTGCGCCGTACCTGACCATCGCACTGCGCGACACCGATGCGCGGCTGCCCTTCGCGCTCGCCTCGGTTTCGGTGGCCATCGCCGCCTGGGCACTCGGCTGGGCCGAACGCAGCCTTGCCGCTGCCGCTCCGGCCGCGGAACAGCCGGCACACAAACCGCTGCCGATCGCCGGTTTCCTCGCCGTGGTCGCGCTCGCCGCGCTCGGTTTCCAAGTGCATTTTTCGCTGTCCTCGGCACCGCAGTACCTGCGCTTCGTGCCGGCGGACCAGCTCGGCCAGCTGATGCCGGCATTCTGGGTGGGATTCAACCTGGCGATGCTGCCGCTGACACTGCTGATCCGCCGGTATGGAGACTTCCGGATACTGGCGGCCGGCACGCTGGCCGGCGCGATCGCGGTGCTTTACGCCCCGCAGGCGGCTTCACTCGGCACACTGGTCGCGGCCCAGATCGCTGCCGGCGCAGCCTGGGCCGCGGTGATGTTTAGCGCCTTCGGTGCGGCAATGCTGCTGGGGCGTACCGGGCGCGAGGGGTTTGCCACCGGCGGCCTGTTTTCGATGCTGGCCTTCGCCGCGATGCTGCGCATCCTGCTGATCGCCACCCAGCTCAACCAGGATGCCGGCCTGCAGCAGGCGCTGACTTACCTGCCCGCCGCCTGCTGGGCTGCGGCCGCCGTGCTGCTGCTACTCCTGCTGCGCGCCGGCCGCGCGAACGCCTGAAGCCAGCACCAGCGCCAGCTTCTCGGCGCGGCTCAGCTGCTTGATGCGGTATTCGCGCCGGCTCGCCTCCGAACGGTTTTCCGCAGGCTCGCTGTAGACCAGCACCACCGGGCGCCGCGCCCGGGTATAGTTCGCCGCCGCACCCTTGCCCGCATTGTGCTCGGCAATACGCCTGTCGGCATCACGCGCGATGCCCGTGTAGAGCGTGCCGTCGGCGCAGCGCGCGATGTACACCTGCCATGAACTCAATCTCTGCCCCGCTGTCTGTTTGGATGCCTAATCGAAGCCACGTATCATGCCGCCAATGAAATCATTCCGCCATCTGCTCTGCACGCTGCTGCTGTGCCTGCCCGCATCGCTTCAAGCCGCCGAATCCCGCAATGCGCTGTTCGGCGTCGAACTCGGCACGCGTTTCCAGTTTCCGGCCTGCGCCCCCAACCAGGATGCATTGACCGACCGTCACTGTCACAACGCGGCGCAGAAAACGAAAACCCCCTGGGGCACGGAAGAACACCGCGTGTTCTACCCGCGGCCCAAGGTCATTCCCTGGGCGCGCGGCGAACTGCAGGTCGAGACCGCCGATGGCATCATCGTCGCCATCCACGTCAACACCTGGGGCATCCAGGGCCAGGGCTCGGCGCTGGAAGACCTGACCCGGAAATACGGCGAACCGACCCGCCAGCGCAGCGAGAAAATCGTCGGCCAGCGCTCGCGTTTCCCCTCGAAGTTCGCCGAATGGCAACTGAAGGATCTCTGGGTGAACCTCGAAGGCACCACCAGCACGGTGGATTGGGGGAGAGTCACGCTGGCAACGCCGGATTACCGCAAACGCGCAACGCAGCAGACGAAAAAGCCGTGACACCGCTGCACTTTCTGCCGGCCGCGGCAATTGCGCGGCGCATTCGCAACGGCAGTCTTCGCGCTGCAGACGCGCTGGAATCCGTGCTCGAGCGGCAACAGGCGCTGCATCCCCGCCTCAATGCCGTCGTGGTGACCGACCTCCCGGCCGCGCGCAAGGCGGCGCGCGCGATCGACCGCGCCCTCCGGCGCGGCGAACAGCCCGGCCCGCTTGCCGGCGTGCCGATGACGGTCAAGGAATCCTTCGATGTCGCCGGCCTGCCGACGACCTGGGGACTGGAGCGCCGGAAGGACAACATCGCGCAGCGTGATGCGGCGGTCATCGAGCGGCTGCGTGCCGCGGGCGCCGTGATCTGGGGCAAGAGCAATGTGCCGGTGATGCTCGCAGACTGGCAGACCCACAATCCGGTTTATGGAACAACCTGCAACCCCTGGGATAAGACACGCACACCCGGGGGATCCAGCGGCGGTGCAGCTGCCGCGCTCGCCGCAGGAATCACGTTCCTGGAATACGGTTCGGACATCGGCGGCTCGATCCGCAATCCGGCGCATTTCTGCGGCATTTACGGACACAAGAGCACGTACGGCATCGTGCCGACGCGGGGTCATGCCCTGCCCGGGACCTGGGCAGCAACCGACATGTCGGTGCTCGGTCCGCTGGCACGCTCTGCAAGGGATCTTGAACTTGCGTTGAAACTCACCGCAGGCCCTGACGGGACGGAACGCGATGCTCTCCGGCTGAAACTGCCGCCACCCGCGTTCGAGGCGTTCAGGGGACTGCGCATCGCCGTACTGGCCGATTCCGCGGTCGCGCCGGTTTCAGCAGCCGTGACAGGGGCGATTTCAGCGCTTGCCGGATTTCTCGCGAAACACAAGGCGAGAATCGACCTGAAGCCGCAACTGCCCTTCGACCCGGCAGAACACGACCGGCTCTATGTGCTGCTGCGCCGCGCGGCGACCTCGATGCGGGCACATGACGACACCTCGTTCGCAAAACTGCTGGAAGAACGCGACAGGCTCGATCCGGCCGACCGCAGCTACCGCGCCGAGCAGCTGCGCGGCAATACCCTGTTTCACCGCGACTGGCTGCGCCTGAACAACGAACGCCATCGCCTGCGCGCGGCGTGGACGGATTTTTTCCGCCGCTACGACCTGTTGCTGTGCCCTGCCGCGGCAGGCACCGCCTTCACGCAAAACCCCGCGGGCCAGCGCTGGGAGCGCGTGATCGACGTCGACGGAACGCCGCAGCCGGACACCACGCAGATCTACTGGATGGGCATGGCCAGCGTGTCCTGGCTGCCGGCGACCGTCGCGCCGGTCGCAACCGCCGCCGACGGACTGCCGGTCGGCGTGCAAATCATCGGCCCCCAGTACGCCGACCTCTCGACCATCCGCTTCGCGCAGTTGCTCGAACGCGAGTATCACGCATTCCATCAGCCCCCGAACCACCCCTGAACACGCAACACCAAGAGGACCCGCAACATGCCGAACACTGCACTCCACGCCGCCATCACAGTGCTGCTTTTTTCCGTCACCACCACCCTGCACGCGCAGGGCTGGCCACAACGCCCGGTGCGGATGATCGTGCCCTATACCGCCGGCGGCGCCACCGATCTGCTGGCACGCGCGGTCGGCGAACGCCTGGGCGCCGCGATCGGCCAGACCGTGGTCATTGACAACCGCCCCGGCGCCAACACCATCATCGGTTACCAGCTGCAGGCCGGCGCGGCTCCTGACGGCTACACCCTGATCATGGGCGGCTTCAACGCCCTGGTGATGAACCCGCTGCTCTACAAATCGCTGCCCTACAACGTCGGGCGCGACCTTGCGCACATCGGACTGGTCGGCATTTCCCCGCTGGTGGTTGCGGTGCACCCCTCCCTGCCCGCGCGCTCGCTGAAGGATCTGGTCGCCCACGCCAAAGCCAACCCGGGAAAACTCAATTTCGCCTCTTCCGGCAACGGCAACCTGACGCACATCGCGGGCGAGCTGTTCATGAGCATGGCCGGCATCCGGATGCAGCATGTGCCATACAAGGGCGGATCGGCCAGCATGGCCGACCAGCTGACCGGCGTGATCCAGCTCAAGTTCGACACCCCGATCACTGCATTGCCGTATATCCGGGACGGTCGCCTGCGCGGACTGGCCGTGACATCGCGCAAACGCATGAGCGCACTGCCCGACCTGCCGACCGTCGCCGAACAGGGCTACAGGGATTACGACGCCGCGACATGGTTCAGCATCGCCACGCGCAAGGGCACGCCGCAGCCGGTGATCGGGCGTCTGAGCAGCGAACTCTCGCGCATTGTGCAGATGTCCGACATGCGCTCGCGCTTCGGCGCCGTCGCCATCGACCTCGCCAGCGGTTCGCCGGACGAACTCGAGAAGCTGGTCAGGCAGGATACGCAGCGCTGGGCGGCGGTGATCAAAAAATCGGGCGTGACGCTGGATCCCTGAAACCCGCGGGTTTCCGGCACGGACAAGGCGGGGCATAATGCGGCCTCGATTTGCAAACGACCAAGGAACAGACATGCCAGCCATCACCCTCGAAAGCGGACTGATCATTGAAGACCTCGTCACCGGCGACGGCAGCGAAGCCGCGGCCGGCCAGGAAGTCACCGTGCACTACACCGGCTGGCTCACCGACGGCAAAAAATTCGATTCGAGCAAGGACCGTGACGATCCCTTCGTGTTTCCGCTCGGCGGCGGCCGCGTGATCCGCGGCTGGGACGAGGGCGTGCAGGGCATGAAGGTCGGCGGGACGCGCAAGCTGACGATCCCCCCGGCACTCGGTTACGGCGCACGCGGCGCCGGCGGCGTGATCCCGCCGAACGCGACGCTGGTGTTCGAAGTCGAACTGCTGGCGACGGAATAAACGCCATGTCCGGCCGGCACATCCGGATCCGCTCCTCCGAAGGCAATGGCGAGTTCGACTGTTATCTCGCGCTGCCTGCGGGTGACGCGAAAACACCTGCAGTGGTGCTCGCATCGGCGGTGCATGGCGTCAATGCCGACATCCGCGGCATCGCCGACGAGTTTGCCGCGAAGGGATTCATTGCCGCGGCGCCGGACCTGTTCTGGCGCACGTTGCCCGGCCCGCTGCCGCGTGATGACGAACGCGCCGGCCAGCGCTCGCAGCCGAGAATGGCGGTGCTGAAGGCCGGCGAGACCGATATGGCCGACACGCTGGCGATGGTGCGCACGCTGCCGCTGCACAATGGCAGGGCGGCGGCCATGGGTTTCTGTTTCGGCGGCCCCTATGCCGTCATCGGCCCGAAACGGCTGGGCTTCGACGCCGGCATCGGCTGCCACAGCACGCAGATGAAGGATTTCCTGCACGAGTTCGACGGCCTTGAAAAACCGGTCTGCCTGATCTGGGGTGACCGCGATTTTGCGGCGCCGCCGGAAGTGCTCGCGGCCTACACTGAACGCGCAAAACAACAGCCCGGACTCGCCGTCCATGTCTTTCCCGGGGTGGAGCACGGCTACATGATGCGCGAGAACACCAGGGGCTGGAGTCCGCAGACTTATGAGTTCTCGATGGACAAGGCCTTGGACATCCTGCAGAGCCTGCGGTGATTTTTTTGCCGGTAATTGGTGACTGGTGATTCGTAATTGGCGGGGTAATGCCATCCGCCCGACAACCGGTCACCACTTACCATTTACCAATCACAATTCACCAATTACCAGTCACCCGCCCTCCTGCTGCCTGCCGATCAGGCACAGCAACAGCCCGCGCTGCTCCTCGCTGAGCCCCGGCGCCGGATCATCGGGCGCCCAGCGGCGCTTGAATGCGGCCACCGCCGCCGGCAGCCGCGTCACGTCATAACCCAGGGCCGCGAGCAGCAGGGCATCATCCGCCACCGCGGGTTGGGGATACGGCGGATCGCACCACAGCCCGAAACCTGCCTCAGCGAGACGCCGCCACGGAAACAGCGCACCGGGGTCGACCTTGCGCCCCGGCGCAACGTCACCGTGCGCGAGCACGTTGGCGGGCGGGATATTCCAGCGCGTGGCCAGGTCGCCGAGCAGCGCGAGCAGCGCCTCGATCTGGACATCCGGATAGGGCTCCCGGCCGTTGTTGTCGAGCTCGATGCCGATTGACGAGGAATTGAGATCGCGGTTGCCGCCCCAGTACGAATCGCCGGCATGCCAGGCACGCTTCAGTTCATCAACGAGATAAATGATGCGACCGTCGCGCGCGACCAGGTAATGCGCGCTGACCTGCGTCAGCCGGCTGGTCAGCGTCGCCACCGCCTCTTCCGCCGTGTTGTTGGTGGTGTGGTGCAGGATCACGTAGTTCGGGCGGCGCTCGCTGACGTTCGGCGAAGGATGCACGTCCAGCGGCAGGGTCGTGTAGACCGGCAGGGGCGCGCAGGCCGGCAATGCCCCCGCCAGCACAGCAGCCGCAGTCCATCGCCGCACACACCCGGCCATCCCGATTCCTTTCCCGCCGTTATCATGGCAACTGTACCACGCACCCCCGCAATCGGTTACCCTCGCGCCATGAATTCCGCATCCCCGCGCACCATCACCCGCGAAGTGCTCAACGAACTGCCGGTGCGCCGTTATGAGGGCCCCGTCCATTTCGTCGATACCCCGGCGCTGCTGCATGCCGCCCGCAGTGACATCCTCGACGAGCAGGTGCTCGGATTCGATACCGAAACACGCCCCGCCTTCCGCAAGGGCGAAAGTTACCTGCCGAGCCTGGTGCAGGTCGCCACCGCGCGGGCCGTGCACATTTTTCCGCTGCGTTATCCCGACACCCACGGCCTGCTCGCCGAAATGCTCACGGCCGGCGGACGCTGAAGCAGGTGTTTCCCTTCGAAGACCGGCAGGTCGTTGATCTCGGCCTGATCGCCAAACGTCGCGGTTACGGCCAGACCGGCTTGCGCAACCTTGCCGGCCTGCTGCTCGGTTACCGCGTGCCCAAGGGCGCGAAGACCACGAACTGGGCGGCGCCGCAGCTGACACCGGCCCAGATCACCTATGCCGCAACCGACGCCTGGGTATGCCGGGAGCTGTACCTGAAATTCCGGGCCGACGGGCTCATCCCCGAAGCGTGACCGGCCCCGGGACACTGCACATGCCCGGATTCAGACGGTTTTCAGCCACGCTCGCGGCCCTTGCGCTGATGCTTCTGGCCGGCAGCTGCGCGCAGATGCCGGTCACCGAAGTCACCCCCCTCGTGTTCAAGCCCGACCCGGTGACCCGGACGCTGGAGAGCGAAACCGTGCGCACGCAGGTGGTCGAACGCAACATCGGCGTCGACCAGTTCAGGCTGCGGGGGCCCTTCGAAGTCAGCGTGCGCAGCGACCAGGTCATCCGGCTGTCCGCCAGGGAACGCATACCCGCCGACTTCTACATCTCGGCACTGGGCAACAACGCACCGCTGGCCATCCTGCTGCACGGTTACGGCAACGGCAAGGCCGACCATGGCTATCAGGGCATGCATCTCGCGAGCTGGGGCATCAACAGCATCGTGCTGCAGCTGCCCAACCGCGGCTCCTGGGTGGCGCACGGTCGCACGCTCTCACGGATTGCCGACCACATCCGCAAGCGGCCCGCCCAGTTTCCCGACATCGACACCCGGAACATCCTGCTGGTCGGTCATTCCTTCGGCGCATCGGCTGTGATCTATGCCATGAGCCAGGGTGCGTCCGTGGCCGGGAGCGTGCTGCTCGATCCCGCGTCATTCGGCAGCGGGCTCACCGCAGCCCTCGGACGCGTCACCCGTCCGGTGATGATCATCGGCGCGGACGAAACGGTATTTCCCGCGCGCGGCCGTGACAGCTTCCTGCGCAACCTGCGCGGCCAGGCCGGCGAAGTATCGATCCGCGATGCCGGCCACGAAGACGCGCAGTTCAGCCTGGCCGATGACGGCACGCGCGAGGAACAGCTCGCCTTTCTCAGCCTGCTCACCGCGGCAGCCATCAGCATCAGCTCGACCGGCCAGCTGGACTACGCCTGGCAAAGTTACGAACCTGCAGAAAAAATAGGACACAGCCGGACCGGCACGGAGGATCACCTTGCGGCGCATCACCCCCATCCATCACCTGCTTGCCGGCATCCTGGCCTTTGCAGGCATCATCTTCCCGGCAGGGGCCGCCGCCCCGGTATTCGACCTCGAGGCCTCCAGGCAGCAGAGCATCTATCACAGCCGCGGCGAAACCCGGCCCGAGGGTTATGTCGTCGACCGCGGCCTCGCCGCCTATGTGTTCGCGCTCGCACCCGGATTCGAGTCCGCCGTCAAAAACCTGGGGCCTGATGATCGCTGGCTCGACATCGGCGCCGGCCGCGGACAGGCGATGATCGATTACCACAGTCCGGCAAAGGACGAAGGCAATACCGGCCCCACAGCTCCGCGCCGCAAAGCGGGCACCGTGGCGCTGTCGATCGAGGATCGCCGCACGGAAGCCTGGCATCGCGCCGCAGCCGGTGTCGAAGCGGGCCGGATGCGTTACCTCCACGACAGGCCGCTGCGCAACTTCACGGCCGCAGAACTCGGCGCCCCCTTCCAGCTGATCAGCGATGTCATCGGCGGATTCTCCTACACCGAGAACCTGACCCGCTTCATGGAAAAAGTGCTGGAAGTGCTCGCCGTCAACGGCAGCTTCTACACCCTGCACCAGGATGTGATGTCGGAGGCCGGCGACAACAAACCGCATTATGCGGGCGCCGGTTTCCTCACCCGGATACTCGATGCCGACGACAAGGACATCAGCATCTGCGCCTGGCTCAGGCAGATCAGCTGCGTCGAGGTTGATTGCCCGTCAAAAAGCGGCTGGGTGCCGCCGATCCAGACCTACCGCGTGCGCAAGGTCTGCAATGAAACCGTGGTGCCCCGGCTGGACCGCCTCCAGTACACCTCCGGCACGCCGCCGGAGCGCGTGTTCAGGTTCGCCACGCACCGGGGCACCGGCACCGGTCGCAGCCCCTGAGCCTCATTCCTTCGGCAGCTTCGCCGCCGTGATGACCTTGCCCCAGGCCGCGATCTCGGCCTTGATCTGGGCGAGAAACTCGTCGGGCGAATTGCCCTCGGGCTCGATGCCCAGCGCAGCCAGACGCTCCGAAATTTCCGGCTTGCGCACAATCGTCGCCAGTTCCCGGTGCAGGCGGCCGACAATCGCGGGCGGCGTGCCTCTCGGCACGTGCAGGCCGTACCAGGACAGCACCTCGTAACCGGGCAGGGTTTCGGCAATGGTCGGCAGCTCCGGCGCAGACGCCAGGCGCCTGGTGCCGGTGACACCCAGCGCGCGCAGCTTGCCCGCCTTGATGTGCGCAAAGGCCGAGGAATAGGCGCTGATCAGCATCTGCACCTGCCCCGCCATCAATTCGGCCAGCGCCGGGCCGGCACCCTTGTATGGCACGTGCACGATGTCGATGCCGGCGAGGTACTTGAACTGCTCGCCGGCAAGGTGCGCGGTCGAACCGGCGCCCGCAGACGCGAAGTTGAGCGCCCCCGGCCTGGCTTTTGCCAGGGCAATCATGTCCTTCACCGATTTCGCGGCGACCGCAGGATGCACCACCAGCACCAGCTGGCTGGCTCCGACGCGACTCACCGGCCTGATGTCCTTCGTCGGATCGTAAGGCAGCTTCAGCCGCAGATTGGGCGCGATGACGATTTCGCCGCCCGCCGACATCAGCAGCGTATGGCCGTCGGGAGCCGCCTGGGTCAGCAGCGCCACCGCCAGCGTACCGCCGGCACCGCCACGGTTGTCGACGATGATCTGCTGCCCCAGCACTTCGGTCAGGTGCGGCGCCACCAGGCGCGCCGTCAGGTCGCTGGGGCCGCCAGGGGGATAACTCACCATCATGCGCACCGGACGCTGCGGATACTTCGATTCGGCAGCCTGCGCGTGACCCGCGGCATGCCCCGTCATCACCACAACCAGTACCGCAACAAACTTCCAGCCGATGTTTGCCATACACGTGTCCTCCACTGCCGGCCCGCTGCCGGTTGCACATCTTAACCAACGCGGCCCTGCCGGACTACTGCGGCTGCGCCGCCGTATCGAGGCCGCGAATCATCCGCCGCAGCTGCTCGCCGGTGATCAGTTCGATGTCGATGCGGTTTTCCTCGACGAAGCGGCGCGCCTCGTCGGTGAAGGATCCGGAGGTCACCACAAAAACGCCGGCGGCACCCTCGGCCGCGGCCACGCCGCAAATCTCGCGCACCACTTTCACGCCGACCCGCTGCACCCGCCAGTGCTTGCACTGCACGAGATAACGGTCCCCGCCGATGCTCGCCACCAGGTCGACGCCGCCGTCGGCCTCGCGTCCGCCGCGCTGCTCCACGCTGAAACCCTTGCGCCGGAAAAACTCGCCGACCAGATTCTCGAACTCGCGCCATGACAGCAGTTCAAGCGCCGCGTGGCCGCGCTCTCCGGCAACCGCGGCGTAATTCCGGTGATGCCGGTAAATCACCCACGCCGATGCCGCGGCGGCAGCAAGAAAAAGCGCCGGCAGCAGGAACTGCAGTCCCGCGGCCAGTCCACGCAACGCGGCGAACGCTGCCTGCCCGGAGGTCCCGGATAATTCCGCATTCCCCTGATCCAGCACACGCACAATCCCGTGCAGCGTCAGGCCGGACAGCAGTGCCGCAATGACGCCCGCCCACCAGGGCAGTTGCGTCATGCGATCAAACAATGATTCCAGCGGATTGTTCCGGCCTCTCGCCATGTCTCTTCCCCCGGGAACATTCTGTCGCCCCGGTCTGCGCGATGCCAGCCCACTACCGCACAGGCCGAAAAAATCCCGGCTCATCCAGCGCAATTGATCAATGATTACAAGTGTTTGTTTTTATTGATTTTTTTAATTCATGCCCGGGGCTGTGGCACCCCATCAGCTTTTGCGCGGCAACCGCAACACGGCGGCCAGCCCGCCTTGCGGACGGTTCTTCAGTTCAATGCTGCCGCCATGCAATTCAGCAATGTTTTTCGCGATCGCCAATCCGAGCCCGGTGCCACCGGTATCACGGCTGCGCGAACCCTCGACTCGGTAATAGGGCTCGAAGACCCGGTCGAGATGTTCCGCCGGTATGCCCGATCCTTCATCGAGGATGCTGATCTGCAGCCGGTCGGCGTCGTCATCCACAACAACATGGGCCGCCTTGCCGTACTTGATCGCATTTTCCAGCAGGTTGGCGAGGCAGCGTTTCAGCGCCTGCGGCCGGCCCGGGTACGGATCTGCCGCGCGCCCCTCCAGCGTCACCGTGCCGCCGGTCTCGCGCAGGTCCGCCTGCAGGCTCTCCAGCATCGCGTTGACGTCCACCGGCCGCGCCGGTTCGCCATTGTCCATGCCGCGCAGAAAATCGAGTGCGGAGGCCACCATGGCCTCCATCTCGCGCAGGTCGCGTTCGAACTTGTCACGCAGTTGTTCATCCTGCAGCAGCTCGGCGCGCAGCCGCAACCGCGTGATCGGCGTCTTCAGGTCATGCGACATCGCCGCCAGCACCCGGGTGCGCTCATCCAGATAGGCCACCAGCCGCGACTGCATGGTGTTGAAGGCGCGCGCGGCGCGCGCTACCTCGGCCGGCCCGGTTTCCGCCAGCGGCGGGCGGTTGATGTTGCGGCCCAGTTCATCCGCCGCGTCGGCCAGCGTCTTCAGCGGCCGCGTTGCCCAGCGCACCGCGATCAGAGAGACAACGACAACCGCCGCCAGCAGCAACAGGATGCTGGCAAACAGCCGGTAGGGCCAGTGTTCGGTGGCCTGCGGCGGGCGCGTGTCGAAAGTGGCCAGCGTGCCGTCGCGCAATGTGACCTGTGCGACAAATGTCAGGCCTCCGCCACCGCCGCCATGACGCATCATCGGTGGTGACCATTCGCCGTCGCCGGCCGCCCACCGCGGCGTGTGCGGGGGTGTGTCTCCCCTGTCCCGGCCGCCGATCGCCATGCCGACGGTCAGCTGCCGGTCCTCGCCCAGATAACGCCGCAGCAGGGAAGCAAACAGCAGGGCCCGCGCGGCGGATTCGTTTTCGGCATCCGGCGGCGCAAGCGGCGGCCGGTCGAGGCTGACGGCCAGCGGCGGCGCCGCCAGCACCCGGACAATCTTCTGCCGCTCCGCGGGCGCCAGAGTGTCGAGCAGCCTGACGATGTCGGCAATACGCTGCGCCGACTGCATGCCGCTCGCCTGCGCCAGCAGTTCGCCGCGGTCATGCATGTGGATCGCGAAGCTGAGCAGCTGGGCAACCAGCAGGCCGCCCAGCAAAACCAGCGTCAGCCGGCTGAACAACGAGCGTGGCAAAAGCGTCATCGCGGTCCGCTTTCGACATGCGCGGCAAAGACATAACCCTGCCCGCGCACGGTCTTGATGATTGCCGGTTCCTTCGCATCCTCGCCGAGGCGCTGCCGCAGGCGGCTGACCTGGATGTCGATCGCGCGGTCGTAGGGGCCGGCCTCGCGCGCAAGCATCAGGTCGACCAGCTGGTCGCGGGTCAGCACGCGGTTGGGATGCTCGACAAAAATCTTCAGCAGGCGGAAATCGGTGCCGGACAGCGCCACCAGCACGCCCTGCGGCGAAATCAAATCGCGGGTCGCCGCATCCAGCGTCCAGCCGGCAAAACGGAACACGCCGGTGTCGCCGCTTCTGAGGTTCTCGGGCAGGGCGCGCGCCCGCCGCAGCACACTCTTGATGCGCGCCAGCAGCTCGCGCGGGCTGAAGGGCTTGGCGACATAGTCATCGGCGCCCAGTTCAAGTCCGACGATGCGGTCGGTCTCCTCGCCGCGGGCCGTGAGCATGATGACCGGCACCCCGGATTTCGCGCGCAACTCGCGGCACAGCGTCAGACCGTCCTCTCCGGGCAGCATCAGGTCGAGGATCACCAGGTCGGGCTGGGCCTGTGCCATCGCCGCGCGCAGGCCCCTGCCGTCGGCGGCGGCGCTGACGCGGTAACCCTGCTGCTGCAGGTAGTCGGTGAGCAGGCTGCGGATTTCCCGGTCGTCGTCCACCACCAGGATATGGTCTGGCGCGTTCATGTCTGGTGTTTATACCGGAGGTCTCCGGGGGCCGCCCGGAAAATTGTATCGCAGTGTATCAATGCCTCTCCGGCTGCAAGACAGCGATACCAAACGGCCCTTGCCGGCAACAACTGGTTTACAGGCTAATGCGTTAATGCAGGCGTCGGGAGCGCTCACGCAAGAACGAACCCGGACGGAAATCCCCAACTTACACAAAGGAAGAGATCATGAAAACGCTGAACAAGATCGCAACCGCAGTTACCCTTTCCCTCGGCCTCGCCGCCACCGCCTACGCCAGCCCGATGCATGCCCACATGGAGCACGGTGCAAAACAGGGCGGGCAGCACCAGGGCATGCAGGGCCATGGTGGCCAGAACCGCATGCAAGGCATGAGCCATGGCCGCATGCAGGGCATGAAACACGGCGAAACCCAGGCCGGACACGGCAAAGCCGAGGGGCACGGCCAGCACGGCGCACAGGCCGGACAGTCGCTGATCACTCCGGAAGAGCGCACCGCCCTCCGCGAAAAGATGCGCAACGCCAGGACTCCGGAAGAGCGCCAGCAGCTGGCCCTGGCCAACCGCGCCGAGATGGAAAAGCGCGCGGCCGAAAAAGGCATCACCCTGCCGGAGCACCGCGGTCCGCGCGGCCAGGGCAATGGCCCGGCAGCCGGCGAGCACAAGCACTGAGCCTGGCGGCAACAGAGGGAGGGGCGCAGTCCGGCCCCTCTTTTTTTGAGAGTCGTTCCCGAGGAGACATTTCATGAACATCCGCATGCAGATCGCAATCGCGGCGGCAGCCACGGCAGTATTCACTGCAAGTGCCGCAATCGCACAAACAGGTCCGGGCGGCCGGAGTGCCGATATGCACAACCACGGCAGCGCCGGCCACGAATCGATGATGCGTCAGGGCATGGGCCGCGGCCCCGTCGGCATGCTGACCAGTCAGGACGCCAATTCCGCCGCCGACATGGGCGTCACGATGAACCTGGTTCATGAAAACACCAAAATCCGCCGCACGGTCACCCGTCTGCCCGACGGCATCAGGACCGTCACCGAGTCCGATGATCCGAAGATCGCGCAGGACATCAAGGCCCACGTCGCCAGCATGTCCGGCCGACTTAAAGAGGGCAGGGAATTCAATATTTTCAGCACCACGCTGCCGGTGATTTTCGACAACGCGAAGAACATCAAATCCAGCATCGAATTCACGGCCAAGGGGGCGATCGTCACCCGCACCTCACCCGACCCCAAGGTCGCGCTGGCGCTGCAGGCACACGCCGACGAGGTCACGGAACTGGTCAAGGAAGGGCCGGTCGCCTTCCACCGCGGCATCGACTCGCGCATGGCAATGGGGCCGGGCGGACCGCGCGGCGCACGCGCCGGCGCAGCAGGTCCGGCGGCACAAGGCCGGCAACAGCACACACATTAAAATCGCAAAGCACAAGACAAGGATTCCCCGGCATGAAACGATTCACGCTGCTCATGGCATTGCTCTGCACGCTCCCGGCCCTGCCGGCGGCGGCACAAACCCCGCACCGCCACGACCACAGCTTCAGCGGCGCCGAGCAATGGGCAAAAGTGTTCGACGATCCGCAGCGTGACGCCTGGCAGAAACCGCACGAGGTCATCCAGGCGCTGAAGCTGAAACCGGA
>LNFM01005467.1_pt1 | contig 21950 bp, 20 predicted proteins | sample 596031 | NCBI WGS metagenome assembly LNFM01 (sample SAMN04254537, study PRJNA301005) | activated carbon metagenome | isolation source: dual media filters at the Ann Arbor, Michigan drinking water treatment plant | place: USA: Ann Arbor
TGGGCTCCGCAGGGTTTGGCTCGGATTACGGATTGGAAGGCCCGCATCGGTGGACTGCCGCTCTGCTGCATCGGGGGGATTACCCCCGAGCGGGCCGATGGGGTCGTGGCTGCTGGGGCTGACAGTGTCGCGGTGATCACCGACTTCATCACGCATGCAGAGCCAGAGCAGCGGGTCGCGAGCTGGATCGCCTGGGCGAGGGCACAAGATCGTTCTTGATCAAGACGGTCGCGGGGCCGCTGTGAGACGGTTGCGTCCGCACCGACTTTCGCGCGAGTTCACCATTATAAGCCATTGTGCCAATCCGACTGCGTCGCGTCCCTGCCCGGCTTGTATGTGACAAAAATATCTCAGAAGGTGCGCCTGGAAGTGCGGGAGCAGTCATGGCGTATCGATTCAAGCTGAAAGAGGACTTGCGGGACGGTGTGCGGCGCATTGCTACGGGGCAGATCGACCGGGCTCTTGCCGCGCCGCACGCTGGCGACAAAAGGGCGGGCTGGGTCCACGACACGCGCAAAGCGTTGAAGAGGACGCGCGCATTGCTGCGATGCGTCCGTGAGGGTCTCGGAGACAAGGCGTTCCGCGACGAAAATGCGGCTCTGCGGCTCATCGCCGGCAATCTGTCGAGCCTTAGGGATCACGACGTGATGGCCGACACAATCGGCCGGCTCACCGGGCAGAATGACGAACTCGACGAGGCGCTGTGCTGGCTCGGAGGGGTGCTGACTGACCCGGCGGTGTCAAAGGTGGCCCCGTCCGCCCGCTCCGCCACGGCGACCGTCCGGCAGGCCTTGAAGGAATTGGCGAAAGCGCGAAGCCGCTTGGAGAAACTGGAAGTTTCGGGTGAAATCGCGGACATCGTGGCGGCAGGGGTCCGCGCGTGTCAGCGAACCGGCCGGGATAGTCTTTCTCGGCTCGCTGCGGATCCCAGTGACGAGAATGTGCATGAGCTGCGAAAGGCCGTGCAGACGTACCAGCGTCAGCAGACCCTGGTGCTTGCGGTCTGGCCTGAGCAGCAGGGCGTCAGGATCGAGGCCGCGCGCCGCTTGTCCCAACTTCTCGGCGAGGCCCAAGACCTTGCGGTGTTGGGGGCCACGGCGCAGGCGCAAGTGAAGGATGCGGCACAAAAAGCACTGGCGGATCACATCATCGCCGCCTGCAGAGCACGGCAAGCCGAGTTGCGCGAAGTGGCGATGCCCTTGGCTTTCCGACTTTTTGCTTTGCGCCCGAAAGCCGCTGCGGCCGAACTGGCTGCAGGTTGGCGTGCCGCCATCGACCTGGCGGCGGCACCTGATGTCGAGCCTCGCGCCGCGGTGCGCTCCCAAGCGATGGCATCCGTCGAATAGCGGACAACGTAGAGCTGGCGCACTCGACGAGCCTACGGCTAGAACATGCAAGGCAGCAGGCCGGCAACGCGGGCCTTGCCGGTATCGACGTGTGTTGCCGCCGTCTATTGGCGCGCGCGGCAACGGGAATGGTGAAGGACGCGACGCATGGCAGACCTCTCGACGTTCGGCCTCGACGTGGGCATCTATGGGCGCCTGGCCATGCCAGAGCCGGTGATGACGCTGGCCCAGCTCGCCGAGGACATGGGGTTTGCATCTATCTGGGTCGCCGATCACATCGCCTTTCCAGTGTCATTCGCCTCCAAATATCCCTATGCCAAAGAGGGCGATTTTCCGACGAAGCTGGACGACCCGCTGCTGGAGCCGCTCGCCGTCCTCGGTGTTCTGGCCGGCGCAACGAAGCGCGTTCGGCTCGGTACCGCAGTTCTGGTCATGGCCTATCGCAATCCACTTTTGCAGGCCCGCCAACTTGTCACCATCGACCAGATGTCGGGTGGCCGGATCGTGCTCGGTGCGGGCGTCGGCTGGCTGGAGGAGGAGTTTCAGGCCCTCGGCTTTCATGAGTTCAAACGGCGCGGCAAAGCCACCGACGAGGCCATCGAGATCTTCAAGGCGATCGCGAAGGGCGGGGAGGTGGGCTTCAAGGGCGAGATCTACAACTTCGAGCCCGTTTATTCAGCCCCCGGCTCGGTGCAGCGACCACACCCGCCGGTGTTGATCGGTGGGGTGGCCGATCCGGCGCTGAAGCGGGTCGTACGAAACGGCGACGGCTGGCTCGCGACAGCCCTCGGACCCGATCGACTGAAGGGACAGCTCGAGCGGATGCGGGAACTCTGCGCAGAAGCCGGGCGCCCGTACGAGAGCATCTCGCTGGTGTTCAAGATTTTCCTCAATATCGGGCAGGCGAAACGCAATCAGCATGACGAGCGCGAGCCCGCGACTGGATCGATCACCGAGATCATCGATGACCTGAAGCGCATCCGGGATCTCGGTTTCGGTGAGATCATCGTTCGGGTGCGCGGGGCCGCAACGATGGAGGCGACGCGGGCTCAGATCGATCAGTTCGCGAGTGAGATTGCCCCGAAGGTCTGATGCCGCAAAGTGATGCGTTCCGGGCAAACCTGCCGCTGTCCTGGTCAGGGTTGTTTGTGCTTGCGACGCGCGGCGTCGAGCGCGATCAGCCAGAGTACGGCCCACAGTCCGAAAGCGCACATGAACCAGGGTTGCCACATCCCCCATGTGAATGAAGCAATTACCATGGCTGAGACGAAGCCAGCATAGGCGAACGGCTGCTGGATCTCGGGCAATCTCGATAGTACGCGTAAAGCAGCTATGCCGACGATGAGAAGAAGAAAGGCACCGGCGGCACCGAGTTCATACCATGTCTGCATGAAGATGTTGTGGGCGTGGCGCCCTGTGCGTTGCGCATACGCATCGCCCGGCTCGCGTGGCGCGGAAGCGGCGGCTTCCTCATCCAGCGGCTTGGTCGAATCAATACCGATGCCCAGGATCGGCGCCTGCTGTAGACGGTCCGCTGTTACGCTCCACAAGATGATGCGATTGCGGGCGGTCTGAGGCAGCCAGCCGGCTTGGTGAAGCCCTGCATCGTGCGCGATATCGGCGAATGGCACGACAAGCAGCGTCGCTGCTACCCATAAAGCCAAGACGACTTTGCGCATCGTCGATGTTGCGAATGTCATGCCGACGAAGACAAGGCAGCCGACAGCCAACGCCAGCATCGACGACTCGTGCTCGGACGAGAATATGCCGACCGCCGCCACGCTCAGGAGGCCGAGGCCGACGATCCGGCCGATCGACATCGAGAAGTAGCTGCGGGCGATCAGCAGGGTCGGCCACAGCATGAGGTTGAGGAGACCGAGATTTCGATTGAGAGTGTAGAGGTTCAGCTGCGTTACCCAGCCGTCAGCCGTCACCATGTGCTTCGGCGAGGGTTGGAGTACTGGAAAAAGCGAAAGGAAAAACCTCCGTATAGGCTGGCCCGCGAGGATTTCGACGGCGAGGTACCCAGCGGCGAGCGCCACGCCTATGAGTACCGCTTCGCTCACGCGCGCTGCGTGTTCGGAGGAGATCTTGGGCAGTACGATTGCAGTCAATGTTCCGAGGGCAACGATGAGGCCACAAAGAACGGCTCGACTTAAGCCCTGCCAGGGGTTCACGGCCCACATGGCATTTATGGCGAGATAGCCAGTGAAGGCGCCTAAGGCCAAGGCAACCGGAGAGGGGGATGGGAAGCTGAGGCGATACCCTGCCATCGAGGCGAGCGCAACGATGGGCAAGATGACCAATGGAAGAACCACGGGCGTCGCTCGCGGTGCGACCAGTGCTATGGTCAAACCGACGAGAACGACAATCGCCAGGAGCCGCGCATGCGCCGACAGACGAGTAGCGGGCAATCCTGCTGGCGCGTCCTGATGCACGTTGATCACAAAGCCGCTCTCAGCCGGAATAGATCCGTGTGGTTCAGGGTCGGGAAAACTTTGGTAAGTGCACTCTCGTCGCGCCGCGGGCGACACGAGCACTTAAAGAATCAAGATTCGATCTCTCCAAATAGCGCCAATCAACCTCTTGCGCCAGCATTGCCAGTCGTCAAGCATGTGAAGGACGGTTTTTCGCCGTGGTGCGGTGAAATGGTGCAGAGTTGGCGCGACCGGGTGAGGTAAGATACTGGATAATGGCGCCAATTTCCGCTGGGAGAGCAACATCGTGTTGAACGCCAACCTGTTCGACGCAGAGGAAATTCTAGACGGCTTGCTGCCGTGGGTCCGCTGCGAAAGCCCGACGGGCGATGTTGCGGGCGTGAACCGCATGATGGACATGGCTTCCGACGCATTGCTTCGTCTCGGTGGCACGATTGAGCGGACCCCGGGCAAGGATGGGTTCGGTGATATCGTCGTCGGTCGGTTGGGCGGTGCGGAGCCGACGAACTCGGCCGGCGTACTCATTCTGTCGCACCTGGACACGGTGCATCTGACGGGAACTCTCGAAGGACGGTTGCCGCTGCGGCGCGACGGCGATCGCTATTATGGTCCCGGGATCTACGACATGAAGGGTGGCGTGCGAATTGCCATGCACGCACTCGAGGTCCTACGACGCGCGGGCATGCAGTCACGGCTTCCGGTGTCCTACATGCTGGTGCCTGACGAGGAAGTGGGCAGCCCTTCGTCGCGCGCAGCCATCGAGGCCGAGGCCAAGCGCCACAAGTACGTCCTGGTGACGGAGCCCTGCAAGAACGGCGTCGTGGTCACAGGGCGTTTCGCTTTCCAGAGGTTTTGGGTGACGGTCCACGGTCGGCCGGCTCACGCCGGCGCCAACAACCGGCTAGGGCGCAGTGCGATTCGCGCCATGGCCCGTCTCGTGGAGCGGATCGAAGGCATGACCGACTTCGATCGAGGCATGACATTCTCGGTCGGCACCATTCAGGGCGGTACGTTCGTCAACGTCATGCCGATCGAGTGCCGTGCCCAGGTGCTGACGGTGGCTCCGACGCAGGCCATCTTCGAAGAGGTCGCCGCCATGATGAAGGCGCTCGAGGACGAGGACGACGGCATCCGCGTGACAGTCGAGAAGGGGCCTGTGCGACCCCTTTGGGAGCCGCACCGGGAGACGATGGGACTTTATGAGAAGGCGCATGGCCTTGCGCGCGACCTTGGCTTCGAGCTGAAGCATGGCTCGTTTGGCGGAGGCAGTGACGGCAATTTCACCGGAGCACTCGGGGTCGCAACGCTTGACGGCCTCGGCGTCGACGGCGCGGGAGCCCACACCTTCGAGGAGCACCTGTTGGTTTCGTCGCTTGTCCCGCGCTGCAGACTATTCGCCGAACTGCTCCGGACCCTGTCGTGAGATGACGGAGGAAGGGTGTCTGGATGCGCTTCGGTCTTTTCGGTGGCGCCCGCTCCTCGGGCGATGGTCTGGCCGGCGACAGCATAGGATATGAGCGTTACATCGACTATGTCCTGGATGCCGAAGCCCTCGGCTTTCACAGCGTGTTCGTTGTCGAGCATCACTTTACCGGTGTGGGGCAGGTCTCGGCATCCCTCAGCCTTCTGAGCTATTTGGCGGCACGCACCTCGCGCATACGGCTAGGTACGGCCGTCGTGGTGCTGCCCTGGCACAATCCGGCATTGCTCGCCGAGCAGGTGGCGACACTCGATCTGCTGTCAGGTGGCCGCTTCGACTTCGGCGTCGGCAAAGGCTATCGGGAAAGTGAGTTCGCAGGCTTTGCCATACCCGCGGGAGAAGCCGGCGAACGGTTCGAGGAGGCGATGGATTTCCTCAGGGCTGCGTGGCGCGGTGGGGGGCGGTTCTCACACCACGGAAAATACTGGAACTTCGAGAACGTCGTCATCGAGCCGCGCCCAGTGCAGCAGCCTCATCCACCGTTCTGGCTCGGTGCAGGCAGCCGAGCCTCCATCGAACGGGCCGCAGAGGCGGGCTACAACCTGCTCCTCGACCAAGTGGCGCCGATCGATGTCATCGTCGACCGCGTACGTCTGTTTCGCGAGGCCTGCCGAAGCGCTGGCCGATCTGAAAGCTCGTCTCAGGTTGCCGTTGCGCGGGGGTTACAGATCGTCGCGAATGATGCAGAGCGGGCCGAGGCGCTCATCGTGCGGGCGCGCGTGCTGGGTGCGATTGGTGGTTTGGCACGTGGTCCAGACGCCGATCGGTACCACAACATGACCGTCGAGGCGGCAGCGGAACTGGCTGCTAACGACGCGCCATTGCTCGGCACGCCTGCCGAGATCGTGGCACGTCTCAAGCAGCTGCGGGCCGGTGGTGTCGACTACGTGCTGCTGGTCGATCCGACTGGATCGCGCGAGGCGTTGGCTCGGTTCGCAGCTGAAATCAGGCCGCATTTGCGAGACTAAGTTCGCTCCCGCTGCCGACCCAGGAGGGAACGGCTACGCCTCGGCGCGCGTTTGATGAGATATGAACCAGCTACGAGGCCGTCCGATGCATCAGAACGCCGCGTCCGAGACCCATCATGATCGTGCTCGAACGGGAGCGGCGGCTTCTGCGAGTGCTTCACCCTCCGCAACTACTTCCGAGCCGTGGAAAGCGCGAGATGCTCGTTCCGGGCAGAGGATGAGCGCGAACGGCTCCGTGGGGCAGTCACTCATCGGGTTCGTCCAGCGCAACCCGCTTCTGGCGAGTGGCGCGGCGTTGGCGGTTGGGGCGGCGGCGGTCCTGCTCGTCAATTCACGCCGAGTCGATTCGAGCCGGCTCGACAGGCGGGCCATGCGTGCCGCGCGGTCGATGGAGCGCACGTTTGCCAAGGAGATGCGGGCGCTGCGTCGCTCCGATGTCGCGGATCGGATGGGCCGTTTCGGTGCCTCGCTTGGGGATGCCTTCTCTCGCATCGATCTCGCCCCCTTGGCCGAGCGGGGGCGGCTCTATCTCGAGGCGGCACGCGATCGGCTCGGCCGCTGAGAAGCGATTGCGTCAGGCTGGGGGCAAGCGTCGCGGCCTGGCATCGTTCCAATGGGCGGTGTGTAACGCTATATCTGCTGGATGCAGCGCTCCATCACCGATCCTCGACCGGCCCACTGGCCTTCCGATCACCCCGACGTCGCGCATGGCCGCGTCGGTGTGCTTCTGCTCAATCTCGGCACGCCGGACGCGACCGACTACTGGTCGATGCGGCGATACCTGAAGGAGTTCCTCTCGGATCGGCGGGTGATCGAAGAGCCGCGCTGGAAGTGGTGGCCGATCCTCAACCTGATCATCCTGACGGTCCGTCCTGGCCCAAAGGGTCGCGATTACGACACGATCTGGAACAAGGAGCGTAACGAGGGGCCGCTCAAGACCATCACCCGGTCGCAGGCCGAGAAGCTCGCAACGGCCTTCGGCGATCAGCCCCGTGTGATCATCGATTGGGCGATGCGCTACGCCAACCCATCGACGGCCTCGCGGATCGACGCTCTGGCGAAGGCCGGGTGCGACCGGATTCTCCTGGTTCCGCTCTATCCGCAGTATGCGGCCGCGACCACCGCGACGGCAGCCGACGAGGCGTTCCGGCACCTCATGACGATGCGATGGCAGCCGGCCGTACGCGTCGCGCCGCCGTGGCATGATGATCCGACGTACATCGAGGCGATCGCATCGTCTGTTCGCACTGGTCTCGCCAAGCTGCCGTTCGAGCCTGAGAGGATCGTCGCCACATTCCACGGCATGCCACAGAAATATCTCGAGTCCGGCGATCCTTATCACTGCCAATGCATGAAGACCTCGCGTCTCGTGCGCGAGGCGCTTGGAATGCCTCAGGAGCGCTGGGTCACGTCGTTCCAATCGCGGTTCGGTTCTGATCCCTGGCTCCAGCCTTATACCGACGAGACGGTGGAGCGACTGGCTAAGTCAGGTGTGAAGCGGCTCGCTATGGTGGCGCCCGGTTTCTCCGCGGATTGCCTCGAGACGCTCGAGGAACTCGATGTCGAGAACCGAGACATCTTCATGGAGCATGGTGGCCAGCAGTTCGCCTATATCCCGGCGCTCAACGACAGTGATGACGGTATGCGGGTGATCGAGGCTGTCGTTCGGCGGGAGCTTTCGGGCTGGGTCTGAGTGGCGTAGGCTGGGGCTGGTGATGAACCAAGGAGCCGAGCCTCATGAGCGCAATTCAAAGGATTACACTACCCCACCTCGCCGCCCCGGTGAGCCATTACTGTCACGTCACGCGGGCGGGCCCGAACGTTTGGGTCTCGGGCATAGTCGGGGTAACGGCTGACGGTAAGATCCCTGAGAAGACCGTCGACCAGTTCGATATCGCCATGGATGCGCTACACGAGTGCCTGAAGGCGGCAGGGGCGGGACCTGAGCACGTCGTCAAGGTGCAGGTGTTCATGACCGACATCACAGAGAGGCCACAGATCAACCCGCGGCGTATCGCCTATTTTGGCGAGAATCGGCCCGCATCAACGCTGGTCGAGGTGAAAGCGCTCGTCGATCCGCGGATGAAGGTGGAGATCGAGTGCCAAGCGTATGTAGGGTAAGCGGTATCGTGACAATGTCACAGACATCGTTGGGTTGACCTCCATCATGATCGGCAACACTCCGGCATGGAAACATGACGGATGTCGTTGTCAGGAGAGAGCCCTCATGAAGTGTCCGGTCGCGCTACTCGCCTCGATATTGTCGCTCGTGGCGCTCGATGCAGCGTTGGCTCAAGATAAGCCCGGTCCACACAGCTCGTCGCTTCAGTCGTTCGTCCATGGCGCGCCGGAAAAGCCGAGCACACCTTGGACTTTGGCTGCGGGTGGGCGGATCTACGACACATGGTGGGATGCGCTCGATCGCAAGCGACCCCGAGAGACGAATCCGGCCTATCCGTCGACCGGGAAGCGGTCCGGCTCGAACACGTGGCGTTGCGTCGAGTGCCACGGCTGGGACTACAAGGGCAAGGATGGAGTCTACGGCAAGGACCAGCCGATGGGCGATCGGCACACGGGGATCAAAGGCATTCGTGGTGCCCAAAGGATGCCGCCAGCGGCGATCGTCAAGCTGCTCCGCGCCGCGCCTCATAACTATACGCCTGAGATGATCGGTGATGAGGAGATGTCGCGGCTGGCCGCGTTCGTCCGAGCGGGACAACACGATGCCGACCAATACATCGAGCGCAGAACAGGCAAGGTGCGTGGCGACGTCAATCGCGGTGCCGGCTTCTACCAGACACTGTGTGCAGCCTGTCATGGCCTCGATGGTCGGGCTTTGAACTGGGGCACAAAAGACGAGCCAGGCTTCGTCGGTACCGAGGCGAAGGCACTGCCATGGGAGGTGCTGCATAAGATCCGCAACTCACATCCGGGCGCAGCCATGATCAACTTGCGAGCGCTGACACTGAAGGATGCCGTGGACACGCTTGCCTATGCGCAGACGCTTCCGGAGAAGTGAGCAGCTACCGTCGCCCCGTCACCACGTGAGTGAGAGCTTGGCACGGCCGGTGGTGTCAGGCGTCGCCTCGGTGAAGCCGAACAGAACGCCCAGCTGCAATTCGACACCTCCTCCGCCGGCTTGACCGGGCGTACCGCCGGAAACGCCGAGTTTCATGCTGTCTCCATCCATGCCGCCTCCCTTTCGCGACAGAAAGAGAACCGGGCCAGAGCGGTGCTCCTGGAAATCGATCGATGGCGGATCGGCGAGATTCGGCACGGCGCCGTAGCCTTCGATGCCGATGGCGATGTTGTCGTTGATCTCCCGCTTCACCTGCCAAGCGTAGTTCAATGTCAGCCCCGGCTCGGTGGGATCCCATTGTTTCTGCAACAGGGGATTGACGGTGACTGTGAGCCCTTCTGTGATCGTGAGCGAGGCGATAGGACCGAAGGTGAGCAGTTGACCAAAGTCGCCGGAGAATTCGGTGTCGAAGCCAGTGAACCAGCCAAGTCCCAGCCGGGCTCTTTCGGGATCTAAGATGAGGAATTGCGTTTCGATGCCGCCGTAAGTGGCATCGTCCGAGCCGCCCGCGCCGAGCTCGAATCCAATCTTACCGCCCGCCTTGAACCATGACGTGAAACCGTAGCCAAAGCTCGCCTCGCCGTGAAGGCGCACATTGTCCGAGTTGGTGTTGTGTCCCCATTGAGGCGCCAGAGCGAAGGCGAGTTCTTTTTCGCCCTTGGTGATCTCAACACCCTTGACGTCGAACATGTCTGCGCGCGCCGGCGAGATCACAGCAAGGACGACCAATGAAAGTATCAAGCCACAGGCTCGAAGGCGTCGAAGCACGGAAGGTATCATTGCTATAAACCTAGCGGACGCGGACGCGGGAGCATTGAGAGATTGATCGCAAATCATATCGGTAGTTCTACGGTCGAGTGTTCCGTTTTGTCAGTCGGTCTATCGACAAAGTTCGCTTGTGTGATGCGATGGCCACTCGCCCGACATGTGCATCGCGACTTGGCAGGACAGCGCATCCCGGCCTAGCCTTGCCCGATCGGCTCAGGGAGAGATCGTATGCGCTGGAAGATCGGGGACGTTACGGTCACCAAGGTGGTCGAGCTGGAGACGACGGGGGGAAGCCGGTTCATCCTGCCTGATGCGTCACCGGAGGCGGTGCGACCGATCTCGTGGCTGATCCCGCATTTCGCCGACGAGATGGGGAAGCTCAAGATGAGCATCCACGCGCTCATCGTCGAGACGCCGTCGATGACCATCATGGTCGATACCTGCCTCGGCAACGACAAGCAGGGACGACGGGTGCCGACGTGGAATGAACGTCAGGGCCGGTTCCTGGCCGACATCGCCGAGGCCGGCTATCCCGCGGAGAAGATCGATGTGGTGATGTGCACGCACTTGCACGTCGATCACGTGGGCTGGAACACCAAGCTCGTCGACGGCAAATGGGTGCCGACCTTCCCGAAGGCGCGTTACGTTTTCGGCCGAAAGGAGTTTGAGCACTGGGCTGCGCAGACGGAGGCAGAACACATGCTCACGGTCTTTGCCGACAGCGTGCGGCCGATCGTCGACGCAGGGTTGCACGAGTTGGTCGAGGCTGATCATCGCCTCTGTCCCGAGGTGCGGTTTGTGGCCAGCCACGGGCATTCGCCCGGCCACTGCAGCGTGATGATCGAATCGAAGGGCGAGCGGGCGCTGATCACCGGCGATTTCGCGCATCATCCGTGTCAGTTCGCGCGGCCGGAGTGGTGCTCGACGGCGGACTTCGACAAGGCGGCCGGCGAGGCGACGCGGCGGCGACTGCTGGCCGAGCTTGCCGGGCAGCCGGTGCTGGTAATCGGCACGCACTTTGCCGGCCCGACCGCGGGGCGGGTTCTACGCGACGGCAACGCGTTCAAGATGGAAGTGTGAGACAGGTCGGGTGAAACGACGGGCGGCCAAGCCGCCCGTCAACGCCGGTTTCCGGCCAAGTCTATTGCTTGCGGGCGTCGGCCAGTGCCTTCTCGGCGGCCTCGCGGAGTTTCTGCTCAGACGCGAGTTTGTCGGATGCTTCCTTCGCCAATGCGTCGGCGGAGATCTTGGCCGATTGGAGCTGGCCGACCTGATCGCGGGCAGCTTTGAGGTCCGCTTGCATGGCTTGAAGCGATGATTGTGCCTTAGCGGCTTGATCGCGCGCGGCGGCAAGATCCGACTTCAGCGTCGCGAGGCTCGCCTCCATCGTCTTCACGGCAGCCTGGGCCTTACCGACCTCGTCGCGGGCGGTGCCAGCCGCGGTTTCGGCCGTCTTGCGCGCCGTCTGCATAGCAGCGAGCTCGTCTTTGATCTTCTTGACCTCGGCGTCGGTCGCGGACCGCGCGGAAGTGAGTTTACCGATCTCGTCGCGGGCCGTTTTCAGCTCGGCGGTCGACTTCTCGAGGGTCGATGCAACCTGCCGCGACCGCTTCACCTCGTCGGAAAGGTTCGACGACTGCAGATAACCGTAGAAGGCGAACAGGATGGCGGCAGCCGCCAGCACGATCGTGGTAACCGAGCTTTTCATTGCCGGGCTCGCTGGAATAGGAGGGCTCCTCACGCCTGGGCTCCGGAGCCGGCGCCCATGGCGCGGACCGGACACTCGGACGCGGAACGTCTTGTAGCGTACCGGTCACGCAGCGCTAGAAAAAAGTGGCGTCTACGTCTATCGCTCGCCCCGCTTGGTTAGGGCGATCCGGTGGCCTGTTGCCGGTTCCCGGCGAGACCCACACCACGGTGAGGCGCAATCAGGGGCCGGTCGAGGCGATGCGATGGCCGAAGCGGCGCTGATCGCCGATGGGCAAGCGAGGGAGCTTGGCTGGCAGGCGTGCCCAGGTTGCGCTCAGGCCGCGAACGCTCGGCCGATGCATGACGTCGCCAGGGGCGTGGGCGGCATAGCCAGCGGCAAGAGCCACCAGGCGCTCCATCTGCCGTTCCCGGATGCCCAGGTCTTTCAAGTGCCGCACGGTGTTGATCAAGTAGTCGAGATTGGCGCCGGACTGACCGCGTGCCCCCCGGATGATGGCTGCCTGTGTCGCCAGCGGCAGGCGTCCCGTGTAGCTCGGATGGCAGCGCTCGACGGTGTAGGCCAGCGCAGGCGCCATCGCGACAGACGCTCCGGGGGCAAGGTGCGCGGTGACGAACATCTCCCTATAGACGCCGTAGACCAACTCGCGTTTGCGCAAGTACGCAAGCACGGATGGCGCGTCGGCGGCTGCCACGCGATAGGCGATGCCCGAGCAGGCGCGACCGCGGTCGAGGCCGAGTACCAGGCCCGGGCGATCACGATTGCCCCGGTGCACGGTCGAGGCGATGCAGAAAGCGCGATGATAACCGGCGATCCCGGCGGCGGCTCGTTCGATGAAAGGGAAGTCGGGTCGCCACATGAGCGAGCCGTAGCCGAAGATCCAAAGATCGTTCTCGCCCGTCGCTCGCATCGTCGCGGTCAGGGTTTTGGCTTGTCGCCCGCGGGGGCGTTGCCGGGCTTCGCACCGACTGCATCGCGGCTACGGTAGAAGGCGGCGGCCGAACCAGCGTCCTGGCCCGCCTGGATGACACCGCGACGGATCTGGCGTGCTTTAGAGAACAGCTCGAACAGCGTCTCGCCGTCGCCGTAACGGATCGAGCGTTGCAGATGGATCAGATCCTCGGTGAACCGGCCGAGCATCTCGAGCACGGCCTCGCGGTTGTTGAGGAAGACGTCGCGCCACATGGTCGGATCAGACGCTGCAATGCGGGTGAAATCGCGGAAGCCGCCGGCCGAGAACTTGATCACCTCACTGTCGGTGACGCGTTCGAGGTGGGCTGCGGTATTGACGATGTTGAAGGCGATAAGGTGCGGGACATGGCTGGTGATGGCGAGCACCATGTCATGGTGATCGGCGTCCATGATCTCGACGTTCGAGCCGAGGCCTTGCCAGAATGTGCGAAGGCGCTCGGTGGCGGCCGGATCGGTGTCCTCGGGAGGCGTCAGGATGCACCAGCGGTTATCGTAGAGCTCAGCGAAGCCAGATTCTGGTCCGGAGTGCTCGGTGCCCGCAATCGGATGCCCGGGCACGAAATGGACGTTCGGCGGCAACAAGGGACCGACATCGCGAACGATGGTGCCCTTGACAGAGCCGACGTCGGTGACGGTCGCGCCCGGTTTCAAGTGGTCGCGAATCTCCTCCGCGATCCGGACGCACGCGCCGACCGGCACGCACAGTATGACCAAGTCGGCATTCTTTACCGCCTCGGCGGCTGTCGGACAGGCGGCTTCGACCAGCCCAAGCCGGAGCGCCGTTGCACGCGTCGCCTCCGACTTGGCGTGGCCGACGAGACGGCGGCAAAGGCCGGCGCGTCTCGCCGCGTGGCTGATGGACGAGCCGATCAAGCCGATGCCGATCAGCGCGATCGTGTCGTAGATGGGCTGGTTCATCGCGGGTCTCAGGCCTTGCCCGTGAAGGCTGCGAGTGCGGCGACGACGGCGTGGTTGTCCGATTCCGTGCCGATGGTCATGCGGAGCGCGTTAGGGAGCCCATAGCCCGCGACACGGCGCATGATGATGCCCTTGGTTTTCAAGAAGGCATCGGCCGCGATGGCGTCGCGACCCTTTTCCGCCGGGAAGTGGATCAGGATGAAGTTGCCTACGCTTGGCGTCACCTCGAGGCCGAGCTTCTCGATCTCGCCGGTGGTCCATGGCAGCCACTTATCATTGTGGACCAGAGATGCATCTACGTGAGCGGTATCCTCGATGGCGGCAATTCCAGCTGCGATCGACGGGGCCGTCACATTGAAGGGGCCGCGGATGCGGTTCAGGACGTCGGAGATCGCGGGCGGGCAGTAGGCCCATCCGAGCCGTAGCGCCGCAAGGCCGTAGATCTTCGAGAAGGTGCGGGTCATCACGACATTGCGCGACGTCGCGACCAATTCGATGCCGGCCTCGTAGTCGTTGCGCCGCACGTACTCGGCGTAGGCCGAATCAAGCACGAGCAGCGTGTCGGGTCGCAGGCCGGCGTGCAGGCGGCGGACTTCGCTGAACGGGATGTAGGTGCCGGTCGGGTTATTCGGATTGTCGAGAAAAACGATCTTGGTCCTCGGTGTGAGCGCGGCCAGCATGGCGTCCACGTCGCAGGCGTAGTTTCGCGTCTTCACCACGACCGGCTTGGCGCCATTGCCGAGCGTGACAATGCGGTAGACCAGAAATCCGTGCTCGGTGAAGACGGCCTCGTCGCCGTGGTTGAGGTAGGCGTGGGCGATCATGTTCAACAGTTCATCGGACCCGCATCCGCAGACGATGCGGTCGGGATCGAGGCCGTAGACGCCGCCGATCGCCTTTCTGAGGGCCGTCGCGGCGCCGTCCGGATAGCGCTCGAGTTCGCTGCTCAGAGCTTGATAGGCTGCGATGGCTTTCGGCGATGGTCCGAGCGGAGTCTCATTCGAGGACAGCTTGATTGGCTTTATGCCACCCGGGACCGTGCTTTCGCCCGGCACGTAGGGCGCGATATCCAGGATGCCGGGTTTCGGCTGCGGTGCGGAGAGGGGAGCGGACATGGGCGTCTTCCGTTGGGCGGGGCCATGGGGCCGGCTTCGGCGCCGCTGGCGGCTCGGGGCCGGCTGGCGCAGCCGCGATTGATAGGCGCCTCGCCCCTCAAAAGCAAATGGACCGAGGAGCCCAACAGGCGGTAACCATGAACCCGGCTGGCGAAGGAATGCGCGTGGGTTGCACGCCTCCCTTAGATCCGCCCATCCTAGTACGCCTGCGCTGTGCGCCGCCCGGTGATGCCGGTCGGCTTGGATAGGACATCAACTTGAGCAAGCTCGAGATCACAATCGTCGGGGCCGGCATTTTCGGATTGTGGCAAGCATTCGAATTGGCCCGCCGGGGCCATGCGGTCACGCTGCGCGAGGCGATGCCGGAAGCCGAGAGCGGCGGCTCGAGTCGGTTCGCGGGGGCGATGCTCGCACCCTATTGCGAAGCGGAGGCGGCTCCGGAGGTGGTCAAGCAACTCGGACTCGAGGGGCTGGCGCTTTGGAGGTCGGCATTCGGTCACGTGACTCAGAAGGGCAGCCTCGTCGTGGCGGCTGCGAGGGATGCCACGGAACTCCGACGTTTCGCCCGGATGACCGAGGGGCACCGGGGCGTGGACCAGGCCGAAATCGGCGAGTTGGAGCCCGATCTCGCGGGTCGTTTCGGCAGTGCGCTGTTTTTCCCGACGGAAGCGCACGTTTCGACGCGCCACGCGCTGGCGGCATTGCGGGAGGCGCTTAGGCGGCTCGGGGCCAATCTCGTCTTCGGAGAGCCGGTGGCCGATCCGGTATGGATGGCCGCGCCGGCTGGTGGTGTCGTGATCGACTGTCGCGGCATCGCGGCGCGTGACGACCTCGAGACGCTTCGCGGAGTGCGCGGCGAGATGGCGGTCGTGCGGGCGGGCGACGTCCACCTCTCGCGTCCGGTCCGACTGCTGCATCCGCGGTTCCCGCTCTACATCGTGCCGTGGGGAGCCGACACCTACATGATCGGGGCGACGGTCATCGAGAGGGAGGATTTCGGAGCGGTGACGTTGCGTTCCGCGCTCGATCTGCTCGGCACGGCCTATGCTGTGCATCCGGCGTTCGGCGAAGCCGAGATCCTGGAACTGTCGGCCGGCGTAAGGCCTGCCTTTCCCGACAACGTCCCGAGAATTGTCGTCAAAGGCCGGCGGCTGATGGTCAACGGCGCTTATCGGCACGGCTATCTGATGGCACCAGCCCTGGCGCGGATCGCAGCCGACCTGCTCGAAACGGGCGTACGTCATCCGGAGATCGTCATCGACGGATAGGGCCTGAAGCCCCCGTGGTTTACGCTCCATTCACCGAATCGGCTGCGAATGGCTGCTGGCGGGAGTCAAAGACTCCGGTGCGCTAGTCAGGAGCGGCTTCGATGCGGGTTAAGGCAAGGGCGGCTCATCGGTGGCGGGAGCGCGCGCTGGCAGCGCGCCGCGTCTGTCTTGCCGGCGTGTTGTCGGCCCTCTGCATCGGTCACCTCGCGTCTGCGACCTCGGTTTCCGCCGAGACGCTGCGGCAGGCGCTCGCCAGCGCCTATAGTGCCAATCCCCGACTCGACGCGGAGCGGGCTCGGCTCAGAGCCACCGACGAGGAGGTGCCCCGGGCCCTGTCAGGCTATCGGCCGCGCATCACGGGCAGCGCCGACGGCGGCCTCAGCCGTGCCGAGACAAAGCCCGATTCTGCAAGCGCCGGTGAGGCGCGTCCCTGGGGCTATTCGTTGACGGTCTCGCAATCGATCTTCAACGGCTTCCGTACAGGCAATGCTGTGGGCGAGGCCGAGGCTCAGGTGCGAGCCGGCCGCGAGCAGCTTCGCGAGGTGGAGAGTCAGGTGCTTCTCGACGCCGCAACAGCCTTCGCGGACGTGGTCCGGGACGGTGAGGTCCTGCGGTTCCGGGAGGCCAACGTCGCGGCTTTGTCACGCGTGCTCCAGGCGACGGAGGCGAGGCAAACGGCCCGCGAGGTGACCCGGACGGACGTCGCGCAGGCCCGTTCCCGTCTTGCGCGGGCGCTCGCTCAGCAGGATTTGGCCAGCGGCAATCTCAAGGCCAGCCGCGCTACGTATACACGCGCCGTCGGTCATCCTCCGGCAGGCCTCGTGGCGCCGTCGCCGCCGAAAAAGCAGCTGCCAAGAGCGCTCGAAGAGGCGCTTGCGATCGCCGACCGAGAAAGCCCCGGTGTCGTCGGTGCGCTCTATCGCGAAGCTGCAGATCGGCATGGCGTTGCCCGGATTCGTGGCGAGCTGATGCCAGAAGTCCGTCTCGAGGCGAACTATGGCACGCGACACGGTCAGCTTGGCGGCATCGACGAGCAACAGGCGGCGAGCGTAACGGGCAGGCTTTCCATGCCCCTTTACGAAGGTGGCGAGACCCATGCCCGGGTCCGCCAGGCGAAACACCGCCATGTCGCGCGACTGCAAGAGATCGAGCAGGCGCGGCAGGAGGCCCAAGCGAGTGTTACGCAGGCCTGGGCGCGTTATCAGGCGACCCGCGGCCAGTTGAGGGCCAACCGGATGGCTGCCGAGGCGGCGCGGTTGGCACTAGAAGGGGTTCGCGAAGAGGAGCGCGGGGGGCAGAGAACCGTCCTCGACATTCTCAATGCCGAGCAGGAGCATCTCGACGCGCAGGTGCAGGTCGTGTCGGCACGTCGTGACCTCGTCGTGGCTGCCTACACGCTACTGGCGCAAATGGGGCGGTTGACCGCGACCGAGATGGAGCTCGCCGATCCTGCTTACGACGCGGAAGCCAACTACCTCGCGGTCAGAAATCGCTGGTTCGGACTCGATATCACGCGTGCCGACGGGAGACGGGAAAACATGAATGTAGCTGTGGATGCCGACCCGAACTGGTCGCTGGACGACTAGCATCAACGATGGCGGCGAGCTTATGGTACGCCTACGCATCTTACGGCAGTGACTTTTTGTCTCGTCCGTCCCAGTCGGTTCTGATGGTTCTGTGGTATGCATGGTCGCTTCGTGTGTGCGTGCGCCCACAGGTGGCGCGAAATTCGGAATTGTACGGTTCGGAGCTGTAGCGCGTCCCCCGAATCGGTGTAGCCCAGTCGTAACGCGTCGTTCACTTCGTAGTGTGGCGCGATGGGGAATGTGCAGTTCGTTCGACTGATGGCGGGGGCATGATCAGCGACACAAAAAATTGCGGCCACGGGCTGCTGCTCAGATCAGCGGCTCGCGCATTAATGGTCGGTGTGGCCTTATCGGCCATGTCGATCGCAGTCTCGGGCGCAGCCAATGCGCAATCGTTACGCGATGCATTGGCCGCAGCTTACAAATACAACCCTAGGCTTGACGCGGAGCGGGCGCGGCAGCGCGCCACCGACGAGGAAGTGTCAAGAGCTCACTCAGGTTATCGCCCGATTGTGACCGGTTCGGCGGACATCGGTTATCAGCGGACCGACAATAAGCCGGCTGGAATCGGCAATGCCGGTGAAACGCACCCAAAGGGTTATGCGGTCACTGCTTCGCAACCCATTTTCAATGGTTTTCGAACCTTGAACGGAGTGCGCGTGGCCGAGGCGACGGTGCGCGCTGGCCGCGAAACGTTGCGGAATGTCGAGCAGTCTGTGTTGCTCGAGGCCGCGACCGCCTACGTCGATGTTGTTCGCGACCAAGCTATCCTCAAGTTGCGCGAGAACAACGTCGAGGTTCTGACCCGCGAGCTGAAGGCGACGCGAGACCGGTTCTCCGTCGGCGAGGTGACTCGAACGGACGTTGCCCAGGCCGAAGCACGGAGAGCGGCTGCCGTGTCGGCGCTCGATCGAGCGCGGTCTGAATTGAAGACCAGCCGTGCGACGTTCGAGCGAGTCATCGGCTATCCACCTTCGACGTTGACCGAGCAAAAACCGCCTGTTCGGCTGTTGCCGAAGTCTCAGGCCGAGGCTGTGGACATCACGCTCAAGGAGAGCCCCGTCATCGTGTCGGCGCTCTACACCGAGCAGGCCGCCCGGCATACGGTCGATCAGGTCTGGGGTGAGTTGCTGCCAAGCATTCGGGTTGATGCGCAGTATTCGCAGCGCTTCGATCCATCCACTGTGCTGGATGAATCCGAGAGCACGACCGTGACGGGCCGCTTGGAGGTTCCGCTCTATGAGGCCGGCGACGTGCGGGCTCGTGTGCGCCAAGCCAAGCATACTCATGTGAGCCGGTTGCAGCAGATCGAGCAACAGAGAACCGAGGCGAAAGCAGCAACGATCAGCTCTTGGGCCAATTTGGTTGCGGCCCGTGCCCAGATCGAGGCGGATCAGGTTCAAGTGCAGGCAACGAGCACAGCCTTGGCTGGCGTCCGTGAGGAAGAGCGAGTGGGGCAACGGACGCTGCTGGACGTGCTCAACGCCGAACAGGAAGCACTCAACGCTCAGGTTCAGCTTGCGACGACGAAGCGCAATCTCGTTGTAGCGTCATACGGGTTGCTGGCATCGGTCGGGCGGATGACAATTCCCGAATTGGGTAACGCGACCCTCGCTTACGATGTCGAAGCGCACTACCACGAGGTGCGGCGTAAATGGTGGGGAATCAGCATTACGCACTCGAACGGTCATCGTGAGCGCCTCGACCTTTGGGATACGCACGGGGTCAAGCACGAACCCGCGAAGTAAATCTACGCTATTGGTGCGCATAAAAAGGCCGATGCGGTGCCCCCCGCGTTGGCCTTTTTGCCATTTGATCGCCCCGAAGTGAGGCTATCCACAGGTTGTGAGCTGGCGTTGCTGGTGCGCTGTAGGCGTTGTACCACGGGACAGTCATAACGATGCCAAGTTGACGGGCACGGGGGCTGCGCGAAGCGCCTCGATGCCTTGCTGGTGGCGAGGGGAGCGGCGACAGATGTCGAAGGCGGAGAAGGCCAGCGAGCCGACAATGGACGAGATTTTGGCCTCGATCCGCAAAATCATCGCCGAGGAGCCGGCAGGGGCGCGCACGGCGGGAGATGGCGGCGGGCGGGATGAAGGCGAAAAGCGTGTTCATCCAGCGCCGCGGGCGACACTCGACGACATTCTCGGCATGGCCGACTCCAAGCCTTCGGGCGAGCGTCCTGCTGAACTGCGCGCCGATGGATTTTCGTGGCCGCTGCCGAGTGGGCCGCGCGCTGGAGCGGCAGGACGCGCGGCTTCCGAGCGTGAGCCTCCCATGTTTCCGGCACCGAGCGGCACGCGTTCTCAACCAGCAGCGGGAAGTGACGGCAAGTCGGCTGGCGAGGTTACGCGCGAGGCGTCGCAGAGGTCAGCTGATCTCGGGACGATCATTCCCCGCAAACCGGTCGATCAAGCTGCAGAGTTGTCGGTCGACCGCAAGCCGCAGGCGGGTCGGCTGCCGGACTGGCTCAGCCGGCCGACGCCACTCCAACCGCCGTTAGCGAGTGAGTTGCCGCCTCCGACGCTGCCCGGAGAGCTGCAGCGGGCCGCGACGAGTGGCACACCAGCCGGTTCCCAGGTCGCAGCCAGTGGCGAGGCCAAGGCTGTCATTGCTCCGCCGCCGTCCCCTGCTGCCGAGACGAGTCTTGCGAAGGACACCGCGACGCCTCCCCAGGTTCTGTTGCCCAAGACCGACGTGGTCATAGCTGCCCAGCCAGTGCCAAAGGCCCCTGCGGGCCCTCTGAATGCCGCTGAGGCGGCAGCGGGGAAGCCGGCAGGTGCCGATAAGGATCGCGCAGCGGTTGCCACGCCTCCGACCACCACGGCGCTTTCGCAGTCTGGTGTGGCGACGCCGGCAATACCTCCGTCTACCGCGCATGGGCCAGGTGGGGATGGAAAATCGCCTGTCCCAGCTCAACCGGCCAAGGCTGCGCCAGCTTCGCCTCAAGAGCGGGCTGCGGCGGCGACTGCCGTCGGAGGAGCACCACAGGTACAAAGCAAGGAAGGCACTGAGCCTGGGGATCCGCGCACATCGAAGACTGCTTCGTCTGCCGGTTCGCTACCCGCAGCCGGGACGGGAGCGCCCGCCAAGGCCAGCGGTGCTGCGGCTGCAGGCGAGACGGCCAAGACTTCGGTGCCTGCGGCTGCGAGCCCAGCCGTCGAGCAGGGAGCTGCCAAGGCGGTTGCTGCCGCGCCTACCGGAGAGCCAGCAAAGGCTGCGGCTCCGCCTGCGACTAATGTGAGGGCTGCTGCTCCTGTGCCGGTCGCTGAACCAGCGACCGCCGTAGCCAAGCCGGCGGTGATGGCCGACAAGGCCAAAGTTGCCAAGGTCAGTGCGGCGGAGCTGGTGTCCGGAGCGGCCGGTGGCGGTGTTCGGACGCTCGACGATACGATCATCGAGCTGCTTCGGCCGATGATCCGGCAATGGCTCGATGACAACATGCCTCGCATGGTCGAGAAGGCGCTTCGGATCGAGCTTGCGGCCTCGCTTCAGGCCAAGGGCGAGGCGGCCAAAGGCGACGCGTCAAAGCACTGACGCTGCGTTGGTCCCCCGTCACCTCGGTTGACATCCCGCGAGGCCCGTGCGTACCACCGCCGGGCCTTTCAGCCATTTGTACGAGCCGAGCCCAACCCCATGCTCGAGAAGATCTATCAGCCTGCCGAGATCGAGGCCCGCATTCATGCTGCGTGGGAGGCCGCCGAGGCGTTCAAGGCCGGCCGTCCCGACCGCGCGGGCGCGCCCGCCTACTGCATCGTGATCCCGCCACCCAACGTGACGGGATCGCTGCACATGGGGCATGCGCTCAACAACACGTTGCAGGACGTGCTCTGCCGGTTCGAGCGGCTGAGGGGCAAGGACGTGTTGTGGCAGCCGGGTACCGATCATGCCGGCATCGCGACACAGCTCGTCGTGTCGCGGCAGCTCGCCGAGCAGCAGATTGATTACAAGTCGCTCGGCCGTGAGGCCTTCATCGAGAAAGTATGGACGTGGAAGGCACAGTCCGGCGGCACCATCCAGAACCAGCTGAAGAGGCTCGGTGCGTCGTGTGACTGGAGCCGCGAGCGGTTCACGATGGACGAGGGCCTGTCGAAGGCCGTGCTGAAGGTTTTCGTGGATCTGCACAAGGCGGGGCTGATCTATCGCGACAAGCGGCTCGTCAATTGGGACCCCGAGTTTCAATCGGCGGTGTCCGACCTCGAGGTCGAGCCGCGCGAGCACACGGGCTCGTTCAAGTGGGCGCGTGGGCAGGTCGACAAGGACGGCAACCTCGTCGATTTCAATGCGTCGGCGCTGAACAAGGT
>LNFM01006460.1_pt1 | contig 21950 bp, 23 predicted proteins | sample 596031 | NCBI WGS metagenome assembly LNFM01 (sample SAMN04254537, study PRJNA301005) | activated carbon metagenome | isolation source: dual media filters at the Ann Arbor, Michigan drinking water treatment plant | place: USA: Ann Arbor
TATTCCTGCTTCGGTATCTTCTTCATCATCTTCCTCTCAATAGTAACGTTAATTGTACGTCACCCTTGGAAGACTATTTTTCGGGGGAAGCTCACCCCATTTATCAAGCGATTAAAGGTACTAACAGCCACACCTAAGCGCTTAGCAATTTGATTGCCAGAAATTTCATCGAACGGATCAATATACGTTCTTTTCTTTTAATCAGCTCTCCCGGATGGGGAGGGTTATGTTGTTGAATAGTCATTAGCGGTGTTTTCCTTATTTTGATAGTTGATCTGCGCAGATCTTTATCAACAGATTACACCGCTCTCTTCTCTTGTCATACACCAGAAATTAGCATAGCTCCAGGCCGTATGATAGACTTTAGATGTTTGCTTGGTTATTATATAGTTAGCTATTAAACAATGTGATTTGTAATAGAGACGAAGGCTAGAATGAGGAGATTTTGATCAGTCTTTTTAATGGCCGACTCAATAGTGTAGTTGGTGTTATGAATAAAATTCCAAGTAGGCAATGATGGGCTCTCGAAATTGCCTTCCTATATTGCCTAATCTTAAGGTGATGCCTATTTTATGAATCAGAAAAACCAGAAAATTTTGATAGTTACCGGTCTTTCGGGCGCAGGAATGTCTTTATCTCTAAGAAACTTAGAAGATCTTGGCTATGATGTCTTCGATAATTTTCCCCTTGCAATGTTAGACGGGCTGCTTCAAGACTCATCCAAAATAAACAATCCAATAGCCTTTGGCATTAGTACAAGAACACGGAAATTTAATTCCGAAGATGTCTTGGCAGTCGTTAAGCAAGTAAACGCAACACTTATCTTTTTAACGGCTGACGATAATATTTTACAAAGGCGCTTCTCAGAAACAAGACGTTATCACTCTATGGCTAAGGCCTGTCCGGTTAGCGACGGAATCAGAAAAGAACAGGAAATGCTATTTAATCTCAAGGTAGGAGCTGATCTCATAATCGACACATCTGATTTGACTATTCATGATTTACGAAGATTACTAGAAAATTATTTTTGGCCAGGAAATCGAGGAAGTTTAATAATCACACTAATATCCTTTGGATTCCCTCGGGGATTTCCACGAGAAGCTGATATTGTTATGGATGTCCGTTTCTTGCGTAACCCGTATTGGATTAAGGAGCTTAAAAATTTAGATGGAAGAGATCAAGCTGTGGGTGCTTATATCGAACTAGATGAGAATTTTGCACCCTTTTTACAAAAGTTTGAAGATATGCTAGGTCTGCTTCTACCTCGTTATATCCAAGAAGGAAAAAAATATCTGACAGTTGCTTTCGGTTGTAGCGGTGGAAGACATCGTTCAGTTTTTGCAATTGAAAAGCTGAAGCCTTGGTTGAAAGATCTAGGTTTCAGTGTACATGTTTTTCACCGTGACATTGAACATCTATGTTAAAAAATTACGTTATAAACCGTTATTCTCCAGAGCGCAATCGCCTGCACTGAGATGGGATGTTGTGCGCACGTGCGGCGTAAATTCTACGACCTGCATCAGGCGAATGGCGAATCGGAAACTTTGCGACTTTCAATTGGAATTTTAGGCTGCGCATTTGATGGACTGCAATTTCGGCATTGATCAGTTGGCTTATTATGATTTCTAGAGATTGCGTTTTTGCCTAAGTTGTGACACTTCCACTCTTAACTCAGACCATGCCACTGTCAGCATACCACGTGTAATTTCTTACAGCGTCATAACGCTATTATCCCATGCTATCTCTACGCCATATGGCAATTCATGATAGTGATCATTAAGCCAGAGATCCAGCTCGTGTCCAATATGAGTAAGCAACATTTTTTTGGGCTTAATTTCTGAGAAGGTTTTGAGCGCCATCTTGATATCATTATGATTTCTAGGTATTTGCCCAGATGGAGGAAATGAACAATCCAGAACAATCAAGTCAGGCTTCCAATCACACAGAAATGTTGTTGTTTTCTTTGGAAGGCCTATTGTATCAGTTAAATATGCCAGCTTGCCTAACTTGTGTTCAAAACAATAGCCAAAAGTCGGTTTTGAGTGAATCAAGGGTACGGGAGTAATGCTGATCCCAGCAATATTAAAAGCATCAAATGCGTTAATATGTTTAAAATTCAAGATACCAGGATTTTTGTAAAGATCGCCACAACCTTCTGAGTCCTTAGGACTATAGGTATCAACTTTATCACCGATACTCCAGCGGAACGAAAATAGGCCTTGTACATGGTCAGGATGATAATGAGTCAATAAAATTGCCGTCAAGGGATTTTTCCGAAAGATGTTTTGCAGATCCATTATTCCTGCATCAATGAGAATTTTCACTTTGCCCAGTTCTACCATTGCAGCACAAGATTTTCTTCTAAAGGATCCATCAGCAATTGCTCTGATGCAAACATCGCAGGTACAACCGTGCACAGGTACACCACATGCATTGCCAGTACCTAAAAAATGGATCTGTAATGAATTCGCGACAGATGATTTTTGAACGTGTTCAGTTGGTTGATTAGTATGAAAACCTGTCAGAATGCTTATAAATGCAGTTCCACTTTGCTCCAAATCCCCATCATTATTAAGTCTTATCATCTGGGGATGTTCGATGTCTGAAAACAGCATAGTGCGCCGCAAGCGCTCTTCTATTTCTTCAAGAGTTTCACGTTTTCTTTCTAGCAGGCGTTTGCGCAAAATATCCATCGAAGTTGACACCATGATTCCGATCATTTCCGGATAAGCTCTTAACGCCTCTTGGAAATACGCTCTCGAACCATTCATTACAATGTCATAGCCATTTGCCAGCCAATAATTAATTTCATTACCAATGCCGTAACAGAATCCGTGACTTTCCCAGCACATGGAAAAAAATCCTTGGTTTTTGCGGTTCTCGAATTCTTCCTCGCTCAGATAAATATGATTTTCACCCTGTACTTCAGGCGGCCTCGTAATATAGCGATGTGCAAAAATTATTTTTCCCCTAGCCGCCAGATGTGATCGCGCATACCGCATCAAACTGTCTTTACCGGAACCTGAAGGCCCGATAACATAGAACAGTTTTCCGAAACGGGAATTAAACATTGTCATAGCCTGCCTGATAGACCGGTTTGCCCTTTACCCAGGCCTGCCTGACCTGGGGAAAACAACCAATCCGGTCTACGCAGACAAGATCCGCACGTTTGTTGACGGCAATTTCCCCGCGGTCATTCAGGCCCAAAGTGCCGGCGGGATTTGTGCTCGCCAGTTTCACAGCCTCTGGCAGCGTCAGAACGCCGCGTTGTTCTAGCATGAAGATTGCTGTCAGGAGACTTGCTGGGGCGTAATCCGAACACAGGCAGGTTGCGACACGATGCTCAACGGCGTCCTGCGCCTTCATTGAGCCGCTCTGGCTTTGGCCGCGGACAATATTCGGCGCGCCCATAATTGTGCTCATGCCTTGTTCACAGGCATATCGCGCGGTTTCCAGATTGATTGGAAATTCACAGATATGCACGCCCAGAGCTTTGATTTCCAGAACTTTTTCCGGACAATCATCGTCATGACTGGCGACATGCACACTTCTGTGATGCGCATGATCGATTAATTGTTTAACGCGTTGTTGAGAAAATTCCGCTTGCGCCAGTTTGTCATCAATCAATACCTGTGTTTCAGCGGTTGTTTTTTTGTAATTCCTTTGTAAATATTCCTGATAAGCGCGTATATCTTTGAATTGACCCTGTCCAGGCGTGTGATCCATAATGGACAAAAGATGCACGTTACCTTCATCCAGCAGCCCGATAAGTATGGGCAGCGCTCCTGGGTCTGTAATTTCATAGCGGGCATGTACCCGATTATCGATCAAACCCTTGCCATTAAACGCGTGAATGGCGCGAACAATATCGGCCGCCATGGCATTGTTTCGTAGTCCCAGTTCGGCATTGGCAAATGATAATGAATGATAAGCAGTCGTAATACCTGCCGCCGCATTTCGTTTATCCGCCTGGGCAATTGCGTATTCCATCGGAAAATAGACATTTGGTCTTGGTTCAATATCTTTTTCCAGGGCATCCGCGTGCAGGTCAATCAGACCTGGCAGTAAGTAGCGATTTGCCAAATTGAATATTTTCCCGGGTTTGGCGTCAATCGGATTGATAGCCGCAATATATCCGTCACGGATCAAAAGCGATGCATCTTCGACAATTGTATCTTTAAGCACCAAACGTGCATTCGTAATAAGATGATTCATGAAAATTCTGAAACCTTGTGTTAGTCTTTAGGAGCGGTTAACTCAACCACATCGTCGGCGACACGGCCGACCAAATCAGCATGGTGAAAAATGGCCAATATGGCCGTACCTCGCGCTTTCATCTGCTGAATCAAGTCAATCACGCGGTGGGTAGTATGCGCGTCCAGACTGGCGGTCGGTTCATCAAGCAATAGTAGTCTCGGTGAAGCGATCAAGCCACGCGCCAGATTGACACGTTGTTTTTCTCCTCCCGAAAAAGTTGCTGGCGGCACTTCCCATAAACGTTTCGGTATATTCAATTGTTGCAGCAACACTGATGCCCGTTCGCGCCCCTGTTGCCGATCCACTCCTTGTTGATACAGGGGCATGGCCACGACATCCAGCGTTTTTTGACGTGGAAGCGTATGTAAAAATTGAGTGACAAAGCCAATTTCATAACGGCGCAATTCCAGAATCCGGTGCTCCGTGGCTAACGTCAAATCAATCAAGTCCTCAGTTCTTGATTTATAGATAATACGCCCGCCTGTCTGTCGATAAGTCCGGTAAATACATTTTAAGACAGAAGACTTCCCAACGCCGGTTGGGCCTGTCAGCGCAAGCAATTTGCCGGGATAAGCCTTGAGATTGACGTGGGAAGACGATGGAATGGTCTTGTTTTGCTCGTGCAAATGGAAAGACTTGGATAGATTTTCAACGCTTAATATCGGATTCATTCAGCCATTCCTCATAATGCCGAAGCAACCAGCTGTTGCGTATAGGCATGCTGCGGATCTTCCAGAATCTGGTCAGTCAAACCGCTTTCAACCACGCGGCCATATTTCATCACCAGCGTTCGTCCCGCCAGCAAGCGAGTTACCCCTAAATCATGCGTGACAACTATCATTGCGGTGTCCATTTCGGCCTGAATCTCGAGTATTAAATCCAGAATTTTTGCTTGAACGGACAAATCCAGGCCGGTCGTCACTTCATCGAGAAACAGCAATGATGGACGGGGCGCCAGGGCCTTCGCGATTTGGACACGTTGCTGCATTCCCCCAGAAAAATTTTTGGGGAGTTCATCCATGCGTTCGGTTAAAAATTCGGTGCGTATCAACAGTTCACGGGCGCGGCCGCGAATTTCGCCATAATTCAAAACCTGATTCATCAACAAGCGTTCGGCAATATTACCGCCAGCAGAAATGTCAAAATTCAGTCCAAGGTTTGGATTTTGATACACCATGCCGAAATACTGGTTACGCAGGCGGTGTCGCTGCGCGGGATTGAGGGCAAATAAATGATGTTGTTGCTTGTCATTAAAGAAAATCGCGTCGCCACTGAATGGTTTCTGATCAAAATACAGACACTTCACCGCCGTCGATTTGCCACTCCCGGATTCACCCATGATGCCGAGGATTTCGCCCCGGTAAAGATCGAAGGTTAAATCATGCAGCGCGACAATGCTACCGCAATATTTACAGATATTGGTGTCAAATTCGGGTCCAGTACATGCAAAACACTGGTCGCAACCGGGCCCATATATCTGGGATAAGCCTTTGACTTCCAGTGTCTTATCCATGCGCGCGCTCCTGTTGCTGCGCACAGTAATCGCTGTCGGAACATTGATAGACGCGTTTGCCATGCGCATCAATAAACTCATCAAGAAAGCTGTCCGGAGAGCCGCACAGCCCGCACATGCGGCGTTTTCCGCTTGCATCTAAAAAGTTCTCGATACGAAACGGCACATCATCGAATGCCAGTGGTTCGGCGGAACAATGCGGAGGCACCGCGTAAATTTTTTTCTCCCGCCCCGCGCCAAACAGGGTTAGCGCCGCGGACTTGTTCAGTTTGGGTATGTCATATCGCGGAATCGGTGACGGATCGATGATGTAATGGCCGTTAATCCGGGTCGGGTAGCGGTGCGATATAGTGATTTCCTTGAATGTAACGATATCCTCGTAAAGCTTGACCAGCAATCTGGCGTAATCGGCCTCACTATGCATGGTTTTACGTTTTTCTTCGCTTGGCTCGACAATTACCAGTGCGTCAGGATAAGGCACCTGGAGCACCAGGATTTGATGCGCCTGCAATAGCCGTTCAGGAATCCGATGGCGCGATTGAATCAGTGTCGCCTCCTGTAATCGGGTGGTGGTATTGATACCTGGACAAGTCATCTCAACAAACTTACGCAGGTTGACTGCATTTACAGAATCATCCGATCCTTGATCGATTACTTTTAAGCAATCTTCCTCGCCAATCAATGCCAGCGTCAATTGCAGGCCACCCGTACCAAAACCCCGGCCCATCGGCATTTCGCGCGACGAATATGGTACTTGGTAACCCGGAATGCAGATGGCTTTCAAAACGCCGCGCCGAATTTCACGTTTGGCGTATTCATCCAAAAAGGCAAAATTAATTGCATGACCCATGGCCTTGCTCCTGCTTGCTTTGAGTTGTTCTTAACCTGTCCATGTCTGACTGAAACGTGACGTAATGGGGCATTTTGTAGTGCGAAGCAAACCCCATGGAGTCGATGCCATCAATATGCAGCAATACGAATTCAGGATCCTCCGATGGGTTATTGGCGCCGTTTTTCATTCCTTTCTGCAAGGCCCGATCCAGAATCGCCATCGAAATTGCCTTAACTTCGTTATGTCCAAAGCAGGCGCCATATCCCAGACTGAATGTCGGGACGCCAGCGCTGCTGTTTGTGCCGTCATCGCCGTGCTGATACATCGCCACGACTTCGCATTCCGTCATCAACACTTCACCTGCCTCAACGCCTTCTCCGGTAACTGGATGCGGCAGTATGACCGGCAAATATCCTACCCGTAATTCCGCAACTGTCGGATGCACATCACCGTAACCGCGCATGTTGGAATAAGCAATGGCCAGTAATGAACCGGTTTCACCACGCGCCATGGTTGCCAGAGCCGCTGAGCGCGGCACCGGAAAGATCAACGGCTCGCGGGTAATATCGAACGGCGCATGATGCGCCGCCGGATTGATTTTAGGCAGCAAACCTTCGCTTCGCAGACTGTCCAGAACTTTTGGAAACGAATCCGGTACGCTCGCCCCATCCGACGATGCCTGAAACAGTTCTCTGGCTATTGCCCGGAATTGCGCCGGGTTTTCGTTCAGCAATTCCATGCGCAGCAAGCGCAGTGCATAATCCGTGGTTGGACCCAGCATCTGACCGCCAGGAATTTCCTTGAACGAAGCAGAAATGCGCCGGATCAAACGCATGTTAGCCGTATTGTGAATCGGTGTTTCCAGTAAGCGCGCTTTGGTTGACCGATAGGCTCGCATGGCAAAACTGGCTTCCAATGTGTCGCCCAGACTTTGCTTAATGGCCAGCGCGGCAAGCTGGGGATGATACAACCCACCTTCCGAAACAATCCGGCTATGCAAAAAATACAGCTGTTTCTCAATTTGTTCCGTATCGAGCGGCAGTGCTGATTCACCTTGTTGCGTACGCAAAAACTCTAATGCTTTGGCGGCATTTTCAATGGCCTGTCCGCCACCTTTAATAGCAACATATCCCATCAGACTATATTTCCTTTATATGCGTTGTTCTTGGCAATGCTAAAACGCTACCGGCTGCCGTAAGCACCATGTCGACCCCTAAGGGGAATGCACCATTCCAGGTTTCACGCTGTTGAAACCAGGATATATTTAACCCCTTGGGCGCGATCTCTTGAATAGCTTCAATGCCTGGTCCGGTTAATTGGTATTGTTTTTCTCCATCCGAAAGCGCATCGACACTAATAACCAGCGTAGCGCCATGCTCCGGGCTTGCCAGGGTGCCGGTATTCGGTTCAAAATCGGGTGGTTTGCATCCATGGCAAGCGACAAAAGCCGCCAGCTCAGGGCTATGTTCCTCAAGCTGCAAACGTAACCAGTCTGCCTTCTCCAGGCATTTGTGCGGATCAGCCATACTGCTGCCGCCATCGACCAGTGTTGCCAGAACCGCCAGCATCGCGTTGTTATTACACCCTGGCAGGCCGATAATATGTCCGGGTCTTGAGAATGCATCAACCAATTGCCGGAATATTGTCTGCTGAAACCTAGGTTGCCAAATTGATTCAATCATCTTCATCCTCGGTAGTCCCGCCTAGTAAATCAAAATCAACCCGTGTTTTTTTCAATATGAAATTGCGCCGTTTCTGCTGCATATTAATTTCCGACATGCCCATTTCCACCAGATCGTAAATCCTTTGCCATCCGGGTAATTGATTTGCCAGCACCGCATCGCATACAGCCAGTTTTTCAATCTTTTCCTGATCATCGTCCATAAGTCGCGCTGCGCCCTGAGAATTTTTATTTCCGGCCGTAATCTCGACCCAGGCCGTTGCCAACGGTATTTCGCCTAGAAAATAAGGCTCATTATAGGCACTGTCACAAAGTTGAAGCATTGCCAAGCCAGTCTGCGGCAGTTGCACTGGCTTGATAATCCAATCTTTTCCGATATCCGCCAAAATGGCGTCAATCCTGTTTTTCGGTTGGGTCGCCAGGGCGCGTGGCCAGTCTTTACGCGGTATATTTATCATTGAATTGCCTTTCTGATTGTGGATGACAAGTTGTCTATCGCGATAATGACGGCCAGAATAATGATCATGAGCGCAGCAGCCTCTTCATAACGAAACATCCGCAGGCTATCGATCAATTCCGATCCGATTCCACCGGCGCCGACCAGTCCTAATACCGTTGCCATGCGAACATTCCGGTCAAGAATGTACAGGGTGCTGCCGGCTGCTTCCCTTAAAATGGAAGGCCAGGCGGCAAAGAAGACGGTTTGCGTGAAACCTGCGCCAACGGCGGCCAATGCCTCGTATTTCCCGGCAGGTACGCGCTCCATGCTTTCCGCGAAAAACTTGCCCAGAAATCCGGTCGAATGGATTGCCAAAGCAAAAACACCCGGCATTGGTCCCAGCCCGATTGCCATGACAAAAACCAACGCCAGCAGCAAATCGGGCATGGCGCGCATGAAATTGAGTAATTCTCGAACAATCCGGTAGACACACCGGTTGGGCGTCAATGAACGCGCAGCGAGCGGCGCAAGGACAAACGCCATCATAAACGCCAGCGCCGTTCCCCAGAAGGCAATGGCCAGTGTATCGATCATCAGGCCCATATAATCCACCATATTGGAGAAATCGGGCGCGCCATAACGCGAGAAATATTCGGCAATGTCTTCTGCGCCATAACGAAGTGCCTGGAAATCCAGTTCCAGGTCCCGGATGATCATCCATAATACCGCCACTAGAGCACTTAACCAGATCGGCAACAAATTGAAAGGTTTTGGCGGTAACTTGTCAGCTGCCATCGAATGTTCTCCCGATCACTTTCTTTCTTAAAATATCCGACAATCTATCCAGCAAGGTAACCAGCAGGTAAATCGCCACGACAATCATGCCAATGCGCTCATAATTAAACAGGCGCATGGACATCACCAGGTCATAACCGATTCCCCCCGCGCCAACCAGGCCCAGAATCGTCGCGGCACGAATGTTGTGATCCAGGATATATAATATTGAGCCAATAAAATCCGGTAATGCTTGCGGCAGCATAGCAAAAAGAATTGTTTGCAAATGCGTGCCGCCTGTCGCTTTGACACCTTCTACGGCTTTGCGGCCGACAACTTCGATACTTTCCGCGAAGAACTTTCCCATAAAACCGACGGTGACCAGCGACAGCGCCAAAACACCAGGTAAAGGCCCGAGTCCAATCGCGGAAACGAACACCAGCGCCCAGAGCATTTCCGGGAGCGCGCGAATAAAACTCAGTAGCTGGCGCGCGGCATAAAACGTCCATACAAACGGACTGGCGTTCCTGGCGGCCAATATGCCCAACGGCAGGGAAATCGCGACCGCGATGGCTGTCGCCAGAAATGCCATTTCGAGTGTTTCCAATAATTTTTGTGTCAACTGCGGCAGGTACGACCAGTCGGGCGCTGTCAGCAAATGCTGCGCGAATGTGATCACTCCCGGTATGGCCTGCAATAAGCCCGAGAGTGATATTTCTACCAAGCCGGCGCTTGCCCAAAGCGTCAGCAGTATAAACAGCGCGGCGGAAACCAGAGCCGCGGGTGGTTTGCCGTTTGGCGTGGGCCAGTGCCAGTTCAGTTTCATATTCCGTTTTTTTATAACTTAATTGTAGATCGTATTTAATAAGGATTGATCCAGTTGCGCCGGTTGTCCGTCAAAAATCAGGCGCCCCTGGTTCAACGCGATAATGCGGTCTGCATAGCGGACTGCAAATTCCACTTGATGCAGGTTGACCAGCACGGTAATGCCTTTTTCGGTACAGATTTTTTTTAACAGATCGAGAACTTCCACGCTGGATTTTGGATCCAGACTGGCCACCGGTTCGTCAGCCAGGATAATGCCCGGCTGTTGCGCCAGTGCTCGCGCGATGCCTACTCGTTGCTGCTGTCCGCCCGATAGCGTGTCTGCCCGGTTCCAGGCTTTTTCCAGCAAATCCACTTCGCGCAGCGCATCCTCGGCAATCCGGTAATCCGGTTTGGAAAACAGATAAAACAGGCTGCTCAGCCAATGCCGGTTGGCCAGGCGTCCGGTCAGGACATTGGTCATGACATTGAGCCCGTCGATCAGGTTGAAATGCTGGAAAATCATGCCGGTCTGCCGCCGAATTTTTCGATAGCTGTGTCTGGCGACGGCCAGATCGCCAACTGTGATGGAACCGGCTGTCGCCGGATCCAGCCCATTGATGGCGCGCAGCAGGGTTGACTTGCCCGCGCCGCTCGCGCCCAGCACGGCAACAAATTCACCGCTGGAAATTCCCACATTGATGTCATTTAAAGCGCAAAAACCATTGGGATAGGTTTTATAAACAGCACTGAGTTTGATCGCTGTCATAAGTATTCTCATATGAAAAAGTCACGAAAAGGCACGGTGTTATACAGATCGATGCCGCAATTTGTTACAACAGATTCAATTCCTTGATCAGGTCGCGGATCTGATGGTAGTCATCCGGTGAAATAGCCTCATATTTCATTAATTCGCCGTAACCGGTAACTTGTTGCATTTCCACATGCGCATTCAGAACCGCCTCGCGAATACTTGCTTTGATGTTTTCGGGCAAGTCGCTCCGATAAACCAGCGGTGCGCCGGGAAAAGGCTCCGATTGCAACAGGATACGGTTGGATTGCCGGGTAATCAGACCCTGTTTCAACATTCTGTCGTAGGTGATATCGTTATCCGCCGCTGCGTCCACGGTTTTATTTTTTACCGCCATTTCGGCTGCGTCGTGCGAACCGGCGTAGATCAATCTGCCAAAAAACACTTTGGGCATTGCGCCTGTTTTCTTTTTTACCAGATAGGATGGAATCAGATTGCCCGAGGCCGAGGTCGGATCGACAAAAGCCACACGCTTGCCTTTCAGATCGGCCAGCGTTTGGGCGGGAGAGCCTTCGGGCACAACGAAGATTGACCGGTAGGTGGACAATCCGGTATCGGCGCGAACACCGACCGCGAAAGCTTCCGCATTGGCTTCCCTTTCAGCCAGTATGTAAGCGAACGGGCCCAGCCAGGCAATATCGACGCGCTTCTTCTTCATGCCTTCGATGATGCTCGTATAGTCCGTTGCCGTAAAAACCCTGATCCTCGCGCCAATCTTTTTTTCCAAATACTGGCGCATTGGTTCAAAATTTTGAATCATTTCTTCATTGTTTTCCGCAGGGATAAGACCCAGCACCAAGTCTTTTGCTACAGCTTGCGAATGAAGAAAAAATGCAGTGAAAAGTACAACAAATAAATTCAATAGATTGAGTTTCATGAGGTTCTCTAGCCAATAATTGGAAAAATTAACAGATATCGATTGAGAGTTGAGCATAGTCAGATCTAAACCGGGCCACGGAATACTCAATCGGCAGCTTGCTTTCGCTATCAATATTGACGGTTTTAACGCGTAGCACTGGCAAATACTTCGGCATCAATAATAACGAATTGTCCTCGCCGCGCGGCAGGGTGGCGCTGACGATGCTATTGACACGGACCGGTTTTAATCCCATTGCCTTGATAAAAGCATGCAGTGAGCCGCTTTGGTATTTGTTAATACCATGCCCTATCCTGTCCAGCGGCAGAAAATGGGAGATCAGGCAAAATGGCCTGTTATCGACTATCCGTAAGGTTTCTATCCAGAGCACGGCATCGCTTGTATCCAGCGCCAGGAGCCTTGCGATATTTCCGTCCGCTTTGATCTCCATTTTTCTTAACAGTCGTGTATCACTGGATTTTCCCAGGGCCTCCAGATTTTCGGTAAACCGGCTGTTTTTGTTGATCGCGTAATCTACCGGCTTATTCAGAACAAAGATACCTTTGCCGCGCACTCTTTCAACCAGACCAATCGACACAAGTTCATCAATGCCACGACGCAAGGTGTGGCGATTAACGGAAAATCTGCCGGCCAATTCTTGTTCTGAAGGCAGGCAGTCGTTTGCGTGATAGTGTTTTTCAATATCCTCACGCAGGATTTCGGCGATTTGCAGATAAACAGGTTGCCCCTGCGAGGGTTTTTGTTTTCTACTTAGCATTGATGTATAGACATATAGACATATAGATATATTGACAAAAGAAATGATAGCAGAAATATTAACCGCATAATATTACATTTTTATGACTATATATTTAATAAATCTAATATTATTATTATTTATTCTGTAATCATATCGTCACATTGTAGCCGTATAGTGTAGCCACACTACATGATCTAGTTATCTAGATATGTTGTGATGATTATCATCAATGAATAAAGAGGACTAGACTTATGTTTACTTTTAATAAAATAAAATCCTGGTGCGTCGTTGCGCCAGCTTGGCTGGCTGGTTTTGTCGCATTGCAGGGGTATGCCGCAACGGCAACTTTTGATCCCGCCACGGGTGTTGCGAATCTTCCGGTTGTTGAGGTTTTGAATGGCGCTTCATCGGCGTTTTTCAACGCCAATCTGGAGCTGGTTAATGGAAATGAGCTGCGGCTAATCAGTGCCTCTCCAATATCGCCTGTTAAGGGCCAGCAACGGAATGTTTTTGACTCAACAACTTTAGCGGTGCATATTCCTTCGATTGAACTTGGTGCTGAGGAATTTTACGTCAAACTAAAACTTGTTCCCGGTTCGGATCCTCTGAGATTTAGAGTGGATCAGGTTGTCAACAATCGATTTGAAGGATGTCCCGATTTTTCAAGTCCCGGTCTTACGGAAGGTTCTTGTGTTTTAAGTGGCGAAATTAAGCGGGATGTGACGCTGACAAAAAATACGCAATGGGTCCTTAATGGCGCGGTATTTATTGGCGGCGACAACGCCGAGCATTCAACCTTGACCATAAACCCGGGCACCAAGGTATTTGGCCAGCAAGGTAATGATTTTTTGTTAATTCGACGCGGTTCAAAAATCATGTCCGAGGGTACCCCGGATAACCCGGTGGTGATGAGTGGCGCGCTTCAACAAGGCCCCGGCGAATGGGGCGGTCTGGAATTACACGGCAATGCTCCCGTAAACGGTTGTAACGCAGATGTTGTTCCGTGCGAATTACCTAATGTAGCGGTTCAGACGGAATTTTTTGGTGGCGATGATCCTAATGATAATAGTGGTGTTATTAAATATACACAGATTCTTTTCACGGGATTTGCCGTTCGCCCCGATGAGGAACTGAACTGCTTGACGTTTAATGGCGTCGGTTCGGCAACCGTGGTTGATTTTGTACACTGCCATTCAGGAGCCGACGATGGCGTGGAAATGTTTGGTGGTACGGTCAAAATTAAACATATCGTGCTGACTGATATTGACGACGATAATCTGGACTGGCAGTTTGGCTGGCAGGGTGCCGCGCAGTATATCCTGGTCAAGCAGGCTGAGAGCTTTGGTGACAATGGGGTGGAAGGGGATAACCAGAAAGTCACGGGGGCGTTGCCACGATCAAGGCCGACTGTCGCCAATCTGACGGTTATCGGCCGCCCCAATACCCCAACCGGACAAGGCGCGTTACTTCGTGTGGGTACGGGCGGACATATCTGGAATTCCGTGTTTACAGGTTCGCCAACCTGCTTAACCATTGACGATGAGGCAACTTTTCTCAATGCAGGTGTACCGGGTAATTTAACGGGTGAATTGACCATAAACAATTCCTTTGTTCATTGTCCCAGTAATTTCAAGGATGGAGAAGGCGCGACATTCTCTGTTGCCGAATGGTTTCTTTCTCAGCCGGGAAACCGGGAGGAAGCCCCGCTTCTAAACAGGTTCCTACCAACGACAGGGTCGCCCCTAAAGCATGCTGGAACTGTTCAAATAAGCGATTCATTCTTTGATCCCGTGGACTATGCCGGCGCATTCAGAGATGAAGATGACGATTGGACGCAGGAATGGACCTATCAAGGTGCCGGTCTTTAATATCGATTGAAGCTTGTCTATCAGATTGTAATCCTCCGTTTCCTCGTTTTTCTCCTACCTCCTTAGCATGAAATGGGGAAACGGTTGGGTTACTCCTGGCTGGTATAGCAAAAACAATAAAAACTGTTTTCAGGTATGGCAAAAGCATGTTTTGTTTAATATTTCCCGTATTGTCCCGTTCCCGGAAAGAAATTTGCTGCGTTATCATTTCTTGGTGTTTTTTTTTCATCATGATGCCGTTTTGTACATTTGCATGGAGCAATGAAGAAAAAGCCGAGTTCTCGATTTATTTATTCCAGAATGGCATGCCAATCGCCGATGCCGAGGTGGCGATACATAGTGAAATATACGAAACAACCCATCCAGAAATGACGAATGCTGTTCCCGGGTCGACCATCTGGCGCGGCGGCGATGGCAAAACAGCCTTGAGATCCAATAAAAATGGCAGTGTTGCGGGAAAGTTACCACCCGGACACTATCAAGTCACGATTAGTACGAATGAGCAAACGCTTAATTTCAATTTGCCGCTTCATCCCGCGGAAAATGTGCAAATCCTTGTCACATTTTTTCCGGACGGAAGAAAACCGCTGCTCAATAGTGAAAGCTCAGTAACAGCAACGGTTGCCGATGCCAAGTCCTCGATTGCAGAAATGCCATCACAAGGCAACGGTACGCTTGCAGTACAGATTTTGTCCGCTGAAACAGGAAAACCCATCAAGGGTGTGCAGGTTTTTGTGAGTGGATTGAAGCAAAAACTAAGGTCGGATGATAACGGAAGCATAAAGGTGGAGGCTTCCGCCGGAATTTACAACGTATCCTTATTGCACCCTACCTACAATAGTCAAACAAAAGAAATCGAGATTACTCAGGATCAAAATACGGAATTAAGTTTCAATTTAACGCCAATCGGCATCGAACTGGCCGAATATGTCGTGCTTGAGCCTTTTTTGGCCGGTACGCTTGCATCTGTGATTGAAGAACAAAAAACTTCTTCAGAAGTGACAACGATTCTGGGCGCGGAGCAGTTCAGCCGCAGCGGTGACTCCGATGTCGCCAGCGCGCTGACTAGGGCATCCGGTTTGACGCTCGTGGGCGGCCAGTTTGTTTTTATTCGCGGTCTTGGAGAGCGATTCTCAACAACACTGATCAATGGCGCGTCGGTTCCCAGTCCCGACCCAACCCGGCGAGTGGTGCCCATGGACCTTTTTCCTACCAGTATCCTGGAAAGCGTATTGTTGCAAAAGTCGTATTCCGTCGATCGTCCGGGTGAATTTGCGGGCGGCACTCTGGAAATGAGAACAAGGGGAATTCCCGAGGAATTCTTTTTTAATTTAAGTGTGCAAACGGGCATTAACACACAATCCACTTTTTCTGATGCGCTGACCTATAAAGGCGGAAAAACTGATTTTCTGGGTTTTGACGACGGTGCGCGCAAATTGCCGGACTCTGTTGCCGATGCTTCGAAAGATGGCCCCATATCGCAACAAACACCACTTAATCCAAACGGATTATCACCAGTTGAACTGGAAAGGCTTGGTGAAGACATTTCGGGTGTTTGGGACGTAACGGAAAAGAAAAGAGGGCCCGATACAAACTTCCAAACCGCTGTTGGCGATGTATTTAATATGGGCAATTTTCGCGTGGGTTATACTGCCTCCGGCAGTTGGCGGAGAGAATTCAGAAATCAAAACGAGATTAACCGTGAGTTTGCCTCTGGAAGCCAGACCGATAGCAGCTTGCGAAATACCCAGGATTTTGATGTCAGGCGCTCATGGGAAGAAGTGCAGCTAACAGGGTATGCCGCGACGGAGCTGGAGTACAAGGACAAGCATCGCATTTTCGCCAATACGATGTTTCTCAGACAAACTAAGGATGAAGCCAGAATAAGTCAGGGATTTACCGACCAGGAGGTGACCCAGCAGCGTAGAACAAAACTCTGGTACTTTGACAATCAATTGTTGCTGAATCAAGTCGGGGGAGCGCACAAACTGGATCGATTAATGGGTTTGAATATTGATTGGCTATATTCCCATGCAACGGCCGAAAGAGGAGAACCCAAAACCAGGGATTTTCGTTTTGACGAGGATAGTCAAGGTAATTTCTTTTTTTCCCAAAGAGCTGACAGCAATCAGACGGCATTCGGCAAATTAACCGACAAGGATGAAAACTGGCGGGTGGACACTGGATTGCCGCTTGAGTTGTCGCCACTGCACAAAGTTTCACTGCATGGCGGCGTGAATATCCAGGAGAAACGGCGGGATGCGGCGATTCAGCGTTTTATTTTCTTTCCGTCTGGTCCCGATGCAAGAAATCAGGACATCTTGTCGCAGCCTTCGTTGGAATCGATTCTCCGGCCTGAATTTATCGGCGCCAACGGGTTTCAGGTGCGCGATTCAACAAGACCGACAGATAGTTACAATGCTAAGCAAGATCTGTTTTCCTATTATGGCAAACTGGATATCTCACTTTATGACAAAATGAGAATAACCGGTGGGTTGCGTAGTGAGGATAATGAGCAGATCGTGGAAACTTTTCAGTCGATTGCGAACAAGAACGAGTCAATTATTTCCGGGATCAAGAAAACCGATATGCTGCCATCGGCTTCCGCAACTTTCTCAATTTCCGATAAACAACAAATCAGAGCGGGTTTTAGTCAGACAATATCCCGACCGGATTTCAGAGAGTTATCGCCAGCGCCCTTTACCGATCCCAATACAAACCAGGAAACTACGGGAAACCCCAATCTAAAGCAGGCTGATATTACAAGTTATGATATGCGTTGGGAATATTATCCGTCATCGAGTGAAACCCTCCTCGCCAGTTTTTTCTGGAAGAATCTGACAAGACCCGTAGAGCAAGTCGCATTGCCTGGCGCTGCGCTACAAACATTCCAGAACACCAGGAATGCACGACTTTTTGGGTTTGAAATCGAATTTATAAAAAAATTGGGGTTTGCTCATCCGTACCTTGAGAATTTCTTTATCGGCAGTAATTATACCTGGTCGAATTCCAAGGTAGAGCTTACCGATGAAAATCTTCAGGCGCAAACATCCGCAAGCAGACCGCTGCAAGGCCATTCCTCGCAAATTTTTAATATCCAGATTGGTTATGATAATCCGGGTTCAGGAACGCAAGCTACGCTGTTATACAATATTGCCAGTGAACGCATCGTAGCAGTTGGGTTGCTGGGTGCGCCGGATAAATTAGAGCAGCCTTTTAATCAGCTCGATTTCGTCTTGACTCAAAATATAAATAAATGGCTGGCGATGCGTTTAACAATGGGGAATCTGCTGGACGATAAATTATTGGTAACCCAGGGTAATGAAATAACGAGAGAATTTAAGAGGGGGCGTCAATTTAATCTTGGAGTCCGTATCAATTTCTAAGACTGACTCTAAATTAGCAGAGAAAGACTCCTGCACAACCTCCCCTGCCAGTGCAATAACCAACTAAAATAGAGTCAGTTAAAAGACAGTTGGAGCAAAAGATGCAGATGAGTTTTGGAACACTGAAACTGTTGCAGCGATTGAAGCGAGACAGTGTGCTGATGAAGATTGATGCGCTGATTGAATGGGAAGAATTACGTCCGAAGCTTACGAGTTTATACAAGTGCGAGTTATCGCATGGTGGAGGACAGGAACCGTTTGATGGGTTGTTGATGTTCAAAGCGATCCTGCTGGGTCAATGGGATGCACCATTCCTGCTTTTGCCAGGGTTTAAGCGTGTTTTTTTAAAAGCTGGCGAATGGTTTCGTAACTGCAGGAATCGGCATAATTTAATTCCACTACTTTGTCCGCCAGCAGGCGTAGTGTCCAGTGGTTATGGCCATCGGGCGCATCACTGCAGGCCACCGCAATGAGATGAGCTGCCTGTTTATCGGTGAGTTTTGGCGCCTTGCCGGGACGCGGATCATCTTTCAAGGCCGATTCCGGCCCTTCTTCCACGCAGCGCTGTCGCGTCTTCGCCACCATCGATGGCGAAACATTCAGCGCATCTATAATGTCTTTGTCTCGCGAGCCCTCAGCGGCCTTGAGCAGAATGCGAGCGCGTGTTTGGCTGCGTGCGGCGCTCTTGCCTTTTTGTATTACGGCTTGCAAGATTTGTCTTTCATCATCATTCAGATTAACTTTGTATTAAATGGCAGGCATGGTAGGTTTCTCTCACAACAAAAACCTCTTAATAACACACTTTAAGATTATCTGACATCATTTTGTTTTTTAATGACTGACTACTAGCTCATACCTGAACTTGTTATATCTACAAAATATCCTGAATTTTCTTTCAATAAATTGGATCCCCGTGTCTACTAAGGTAACTGTTGGAGAAAGGGTCGGACAAAAAATGCAACCAAATGACCCACTAAATTAGGAGATGCTATGCATATAGCAATCTGAAAAGTAATTCATTGAGAATTGAGATCCTATTGTGACTTTTATTTACGAATAAAGTGATTTTTCAGGCGAAAGATACACAAAGTTATTGATTTATCGCCACGTCCTGCTAAATTACCAGTCACTTCTTAAACCACCCATAGGACGCCCCATGAACAAGACTGAACGGATTGCTTGAAGTTATTCAGGAAACCATGGCTAGTGGCAACGATGTTCAGTTAGTGGGTTTTGGTACTTTTTCAGTAACAGAACGCGCAGGTCGTGAAGGCCGCAATCCAGCGACTGGTGTAACCATGACAAGCCAGGCAAAGCCTTATCTGATGCTGCGGCCGCTGTAAAGAAAACCAGTGCTACCAAATCAGCAAAACCTAAACAAACTGAAAAAAAGAAATAATACGATTGAATGCGTTTAGATTGGAGGAATCCGGGGAATCTTCAAGGGAGAAGAGTTACCTGGGGAATGTTTATGAATAAAATCATACTGTAACCGATCAAATAAAGCCTGAACGACTATTGATTCTTCAGTCGCACCAATCTTGGCCAGCGGTCATGTATCCAGGCATATTCAGGTGGGGTGTTGATAGTCACTACATAAACCCGCATTTCATCATCTCTTTCTGCTAATAGTCCCTGAATCACCATCCGCTTATCCAGTTCTATCCAGTGAGGCTGGTTGTTATGGTCTTTTTCCATGAACTGGCCAGCGGCAATTAAAACCGGCCTTGGATGCCAGGGCTTCCATTTACCGCTTTTGATGGAATTCAATCGCGCCCAGCCGCCATTCGGAAATTTACCATCCAAGTTACACTGCCATCTCGCAAACGCACCGGCAACCGCGCACCCGGTTGCGGGAAATAAATCTTTTCACTCTGATATTCAATTCCACCGCACATAGATTATTGGTCAGTTTCTAACTAATACCAATACCTAGAATTTATACTGCTAGAGGCGTCAACGTATAAACTCTACCAAATTTTCCTGCGGTACGAATATCTCCGCGTTGCAAGGCAGCACGAACATCATCCAATTTATATGCGTCTTCAGCCGATAAATAAGGCGACCAGCCTTCTACTGCGTCTATCAACTCGATCTCAACTTCCGCAATGTATTGGCCTTCACGCACCAATTTTGTATGACATTTATTACTCATCGTAATCTCCTCAAGAAATCATCACTCCACTTATCACAGTTAGGTCGGTAAGCCGTAACAACAACAGCAGGTAAATCCGCATTTTTAGGAATTCCCCACACCACATGGATTGGCTTGTTATTTTTATCCTTTTGTAATACTAAAACACATGGGCCTTTCGGATAGTCTGGATAATCTTCCACGACTAGTGCCTCACCAATACCTGATAGAATATCTCTTGCGAAGATATTGTCGTGTGACAACTCATCATAACCATGTTCGGATATACGGACACCCCCATTACTGACTAATGCTATAACCCGTTGTAAAGTCACACTCATGACGAAATATCATCAGGTAAAATTATCAACACGAAATTATGCCATCTATTTTTCCTGGAAATCATCACCCCAGCTTATCCCTTTATTTTTCATTGTATTTTATTTAGCCTTCTTAAGCTCTACCTCCGACAACGAATCTTGGCAATAGGGTCGGAGCTGTATATGCGATCAAATAAAACTACCAAGGTTTCATTGTATCAATAATAGCAAGCCAACTCTTGCAGTTAGATTTTGATACAATTTTAAATGTTACAGATCGCAAAATTGATTGTGTCAAATTTGTGCCAAACTGTGCCTGAAATACCACCATATGTAGTTGTGTGACACTGATTTTATGCTTGGCAAGCATTGCAAGTGTTTGATTTATATAAACACAAAATTTATAACTAGGTTTCGTAATCAGCGGCGTCTGCATTCAGAAATATATCAACATTTGCGCTGCCATTGTTCTGGATCGCGGTTTCAATTGCTTCAAGGCTACCGTCATCGTCAACCGCTTTAATACGATATTGCGTGGTCACATCACGGGTAAATGAGATTGCATTATTACTGCCAGCCAGGACGCGAAGACCGATTTCGTTCACGTAGGCACCCATTTGGCCGATCCCGTTGTTCCAGTAGCCCGATTTCAGTGCATGTTGATCTAGTTCGGTAAGAACGTTTTGGGCCTTGTTTTTCATTACGGCGCTTAATGAAGCCCCCTTGCTTACCATATCTTCGATTGTTACCGTGTCGTCCAAGGTAATTAATACTCGAGCAAAGCCTTTCGAATTGGCTTCATTAAGAAGGTTCTCGTAATCGCTGGCATCATACTGTGCTGCTAATGACAGAGAAATTGATACTGCGGATAGAAAAAATACTGAGAAAAGATTTAATATTATTCCTGATTAGAAAGATTCTTCAGCCGAACCCGATTTTTTCTATTATAAGGCGCATACTGACTCAAACAAACCCATCCAAGAGAAATTGCCATGGCCATGAACCGTATCCAATTCCAAGCAGGCTTGTCCCTACCTGCATTCCTTGCCCAGTTTGGCACAGATGAGCAATGCGCGGATGCATTGGAAGCGTCCCGTTGGCCGCAAGGATTCAGCTGCCCAGGCTGCGGCAACAAGAATTACTACTTGCTTAAGGTAGGAAAACACAAGAACTTCCAATGCAAGTGCTGCCGGTTGCAGACATCTCTGATCGCAGGCACCTTGTTCCAAAGCACTCACTTGGCGCTAAGCATTTGGTTCTTAGCAATTTATCTGATCAGCCAAGCCAAAACCGGCTTGTCGGCACTCGACCTTAAGCGGCAGCTGGGCGTGAGTTACCCCACGGCCTGGCTGATTCAGCAGAAGCTGATGCAGGCGATGGTCGAACGGGATGCCAAGTATACGCTGTGTGGTAATGTCCAGGCGGATGACGCTTACCTTGGCGGAGAATTGGCTGGCGGCAAGGCAGGCCGGGGCTCCGAGAACAAGGTGCCTTTTGTGGCGGCCATCTCGCTCA
>LNFM01005468.1_pt1 | contig 21949 bp, 24 predicted proteins | sample 596031 | NCBI WGS metagenome assembly LNFM01 (sample SAMN04254537, study PRJNA301005) | activated carbon metagenome | isolation source: dual media filters at the Ann Arbor, Michigan drinking water treatment plant | place: USA: Ann Arbor
ACGATTTAAATCTATTTGTCCGAGCCATGCAGGTCGAGTACACAAAAATATATCCGACGTTTAACGCGTTTACCTACAGAGATGATGACAGCATAAAAATGCTTCTTACGAAATATAAAGACTGGGAATACGAAAAAGAGCGACGGATTGTTGCTCCCGGCGGAGCTCACAGATATTTGTCATTTTCTCCTTCTGCCTTGACCGGGGTTATCTTAGGAGCTCGAACAACAGACTCAGAAATCTCGGCACTTCTCGAAATTATCAAAGCGCGCGAAGCTCAAGAGCTACCGCGTATTCGAGTCTTTCAAATACGTCAGCATCGTAGTTCTTACCGTCTCACAATCCACAGAAAAATCGTGGCGAGTCAGAGGTCGTAGTTGGTGCTCCGATCAATGCATGACTTCGTTTTTGTGGCGTCTCTGCGGGGGCGCAGAGTAGACACATGAAAGGGTAGGAATATGCCACGGTCAAAGACCCGCAATCAGAAGAAATTCGGATTGGACGAGTTACTGGAGAAAGGCGCTTCTCTCACTGCATTGGGGATTGCTTTACTGGTTGTGCCCTTGTTTCTCGGAATATCGCCGATGCTCAAGCCCCTTGCGGGCGCTCTACGTATTCCTGGCTGGATGGTATTGGGCATTGGCCTGGTGCTGCTGGGCATTCGCCTACTGCTGAAAAGCAGGACTGAACCGGCGACGAGCCTGATACAGCTTGCGGCCAGGCCTCAGGAGCCGACAAATCGCCAGAGCGCTTTTGGTCAAGCCCGCCCCACTGCCCCCGGCGGTTCTGCAGCCGAAGACAGGCGCGAACCTTTTTCCAGAGCGGTCAGCTCGCGTCTGCCCGCCACCCAATGGAATCCGGCCGTATTCGGGGCCATTGAATGGCGCCGCTTTGAAGCGGTGTGTGAAACGCTGTTTGCGCAGGCGGGGTTTTCAACGCGAGCGCAATCTCATGGTGCTGATGGCGGCGTGGACATCTGGCTGCATTCCGCCAACGCCCAAGGCCCCGTTGCGGTCGTCCAGTGCAAGCACTGGAACGGCAAACAAGTAGGCGTAAAGGAGATGCGCGAATTCTTCGGTGTGATGGCTTCGCACCAACTCAAGCGCGGCACCTACGCCACCACGTCCACCTACACCGCCGACGCACAGAAGTTTGCAAAAGATAACGGGATCAATGCGCTGGACGGCGCGGCCCTGCTCGCACTGATCGCCAAACGCACGCCTGAGCAGCAACAGGCATTGCTGGCCGTAGCGCACGAGGGTGAATACTGGCGTCCGACCTGTGCGAGCTGCGGCATCAAGCTGGTCGAACGCATCCCTGCCAAAGGTGGATTGGCCTTCTGGGGGTGCAGCAACTTTCCTCGTTGCAAAACCCGAATGCAAATTGCAGCGCCCGCATAACCGGCAGCACAATATCCAGATGCTGAATTTCAAACCATCCAACCAATCCTTCTCGCTGGCGCTCATCGCTGCAACGCTGTGCGGGTCCATCACCGCCCACGCCCAACCTCTCGAAGAAGTCCCCTTCATCACCTCCCCCGACAACGTCACGCTCGAGATGTTGAGCAGCGCCGGCGTCAAGCGCGGCGACCATGTGATTGACCTCGGCTCGGGTGACGGGCGCATCGTGATCACGGCGGCCAAGAAGTTCGAGGCGACCGGCCTGGGCGTGGAGATCGACCCGGCGCTGGTCGAGAAAAGCAGGGCCAATGCGCGCAACGCCGGTGTGGCGGACAAGGTCGAGTTTCGCGTCGAGGATTTGTTCAAGACCGACCTGGCGCCGGCCAGTGTGATCACCATGTATTTGCTGCCGGAATTCAATTTGCAGTTGCGCCCTGCGCTGCTCGCGCTCAAGCCCGGCACACGCATCGTCTCGCACGACTGGGACATGGGCGACTGGAAGCCGGACCGCACGACGGTGGTGCCGGTGCCCAACAAGGCGGTGGGCCGCGAGAAGTCGAGCAAGATCCACCTGTGGACCGTGCCCGCCAGGGTCGATGGCCTGTGGTGCGCCAGCGGCTTGCTGCGCGGCGCCAGCATCGCGCTGCGGCAGAGCTACCAGACCTTCACCGGGACGCTGGGCTGGCGCTCGCGCACGCGTGAACTGGCCGGCACCATCAGCGGCAGCGAGCTGCGCACCCCGGCAGGCAGCAGCGGCGAGCTGGTGCTGCAGGCCGAGGGCGATGTGCTGCGTATCAGCGCGGCACAGGGCAACATGGCGCTGGCGCAGGGCCAGACCTTCAGGCGCACGTCGGGCAGCAGCTGCACTTAGCCTCGAAAGACCCTGCCGCCACCGCGGAAAAAACGCGCTTTTGGCTGACACGTCGAACGCCGGGCCTCATGCTTAATGGATGGGAGCAAACACAAACAGCAGCCCAGACGCTGTCCAACCCTCCAGGAGATTCCATGCCCCAATTCGCAACCATCGTCGGTGACGTGACCTACACCCCCGGTGACGGCGCGCCCATTCCGATTCCGCCGGGCCGTGTGGAAGTGGCGCTGGAGCCGGACAGCGCGACCCTGAGCTGGGATGCCGGTGACGGCGTGGCGGGTGTGACGGCCATCCCCAAGACCCAGTTCGACGACTACATGCGCGACGGCAAGATCGTCTGGGAAAAATAATCAGCGTGCCCGTGTTTTCACCTGCAGCCGTCAACACCCGCGAGCCTGAACTGTCGCGCCGCACGGCGCTGCTGGGCACGCTGGGCCTGCTGGCCCTGCCCGGCGCGGCCTTCGCCGCCACGTCCTCCGATACATCCACAGTCTGGCCGCGCGCTTTGCAGGTGCCCGGCGGCGTGGCGCGGCTGCCGCTGGGCCCGTCGGCGCAGCGCCCGGTGGCGCACCAGGGCGAGCTGCCCCTGCTGGTGGTCGGCGACATGATCGCCTGGACGGCGCTGGTCGGCATCCCGCTGGCGGCGGCGCCCGGTGAAGCCAGCATCAGCGTGCGCACACCCGAAGACGGGCTGCGCCAGATCGGCTACCGCATCGCGCCCAAACGCTACAGCGAACAACAGCTGAAAGTCTCACCCCGCACGGTGGACCTGTCGCCCGAGGACCTGGCGCGTTACGAGCGCGAGCGCGCCCACCAGGAAAGCGTGATGGCGACCTTCAGCCAGCCGCTGCCGGCCAGCTTGCGCATGCGTGTGCCGGTGCCGGGGCGCAAGTCGAGTTCCTTCGGGCTGCGCCGCGTCTTCAACGGCCAGGCGCGCAATCCGCACAGCGGCATGGACATCGCGGCCGGCACCGGCACGCCGGTGGTGGCGCCGCTGCCCGGCAAGGTCATCGACGTGGGCGACTACTTTTTCAACGGCGGCACGGTCTGGCTGGACCACGGCGGCGGACTGCTCAGCATGTACTGCCACCTGAGCGCGATGGACGCGCAGACCGGCGACATGCTGCCCGCGGGCGCGCGCCTGGGCGCGGTGGGCGCCACCGGCCGCGTGACCGGCCCGCACCTGCACTGGGGCGTGATGCTGAACCGCGCCATGGTGGACCCGGCGCTGTTTCTGGCCTGATTTCAAGCCAAATCGGACGCCAGCCCATGTCGGACATGGGCCTGCAGCTATTAAATTATGAGCAAACCCGCCTCGAGGCCTTGCCCGTTCTGGACAGCCGCCCCTAAGAAATCTGCCGGGCTAGGTTGTAGTCACTAGTGGAAACCCTGATCATGGTGCATCTTCCAACCCACCCCCAAGGAAACACCATGACTGCCAAAAACCTGTCCACCGTGGCCACCGACCTGATTGAAGCCTACGGCAACACCGCCAAACACATGATCGATGCCTACCGCGCCGGCGGCGAGCGTGTGGTCAGCCTGCTGGAGCAGCGCTGGAACAAGGCCTTGCGCGAGTCGCGCTCGGAACTGACGGCCGAAACCGCCAAAAACGCCCGCGCCGCCCAGCTGGCCTTCAGCGTTTATTACACCAGGGGCCTGAGCCTGACCAGCAGCGGCGCCCAGCAAGTGGTGAACCAGCTCGTCAAGGTGGCCGAGGCCGGCGTCGAGCGCGCCTCCGCCAACGCCGCGCTGTTTGAAGAAAAAACCGGCGTCAGCACCCTGTCCACCATCGCCCAGGTCACCGCGCCCGGCGCGCTGGCACTGAGCAAGCTGGCCGCACAGATCGAGCAGAAAACCGCCGACCTGGCCGGCAAGATTGCCGGTGACGACGTCAGCACGGTCAGCGCCAAGCGCCCGTCGGCCTTCAGCCAGCGCCGCAAAGCCGCCTGAAGCTCGCGGTTTACAGGTAAAAAGTGGCACCAGCCCTTGCCGGGCAGGGGCCAGCAGCTATCAAAGCGATAGCATTGCGGAAAGGTGAGTGGCCGGTCACAGCGGCCACCTCACCGGCCCCGCCCTCTTCTCCCACCCTCCCGAACACCTGAGCTGCCGCCTGCACGGGCGCAAGCGGCTCAGATCCGCGGCCGGAACAGGTAACCGGTCAGGATGGCGATGCCCATGGTCAGGCAAAACGGCGCCAGGTGTGGAACGAGTCCCCAAAAACCAAGCGGCCCGCGGGCGCTGCCGCCCACACACACGAGTTCTTCGGCCACCCCGAAGTCGTGGCAGATCAGGTACAGCGATGCGAAGCAGGCCGCCCCCAGCACAAGGCAGCCATAACCCAGACCCGGCAGGAAGGGGTAGTCGTGTTCGCGGATCCAGCCCCAGGCAAAACAAGCCAGCGCAAACAGCGCATGGCCGGCCCAGAACGTCAGCGGCAACTGGGTGAATGCCAGGCCCGTGCCCGCGACGGCCGCCACCAGGATGCCGGCCTGCACCGGAAAAATCAGCGCCACCCGCTCACCCGCCCGGCGTGATCACACCGCCTGCCGCCCGAAGGTGAAATAAAAGGTCGCGCCCTCCCCGGTCTTGCTCTGGGCCCAGACGCGGCCGCCGTGGCGTTCGATCACGCGTTTGACGGTGGCCAGGCCGATGCCGGTGCCCGGAAAGTCGCCGGGGGAGTGCAGGCGCTCGAAAGTGCCGAACAGCTTGTGCGCAAATGCCATGTCAAAGCCGGCGCCGTTGTCGCGCACAAAAAACACGTCCTCGCCGCCGCTGCCTGTCTCCCGCCCCAGCGTGATCCGGGCCACCGGCTGGCGCACGCTGAACTTCCAGGCGTTGCCGAGCAGGTTTTGCAGCACGGCGTGCAGCAGCCGCGGGTCGCCATGGGCGAACAGGCCGTCCTCGGCATGGAAGACCACCTGGCGCTGCGGCTCGCGCTCGCGCTGCGCCTGCTCGATGGCGCGTCCCATCGCCGACAGGTCCACCAGCTCGGAACGTATTTCCTCGCGCGACAGGTGGGCCAGGGTCAGCAGGCCTTCGATCAGGTCGCCCATCTGTTTGACGCCGGCGCGGATGCGGTCCAGGTAATGTTTGCCCTTGTCGCTGACCCGCTCGGCGTCGCTCTTGAGCAGCAGCTGGCTGAAACCATCGACCGTGTTGAGCGGCGAGCGCAGGTCGTGCGACACCGAATAGGCAAAGGACTCGAGTTCGCGGTTGACGTCGGCCAGCTGGCCGGTGCGCAGCAGCACGCGCTGCTCCAGCTCGCAGTTGAGGCTGAGGATTTCCTGCTGCTGCTGCCGGCGTTCGCTGATGTCGCGCCCCACCGCCACCCAGTGCCTGAACTTGCCCGAATCACCGGCGATCGGTGCAATGTCGAGCTCCAGCCACAGCAGCGCGCCGCCCTTGGCGCGGGCCGAGATCTCGGTGCGCACCGGCTGCTTGCGTTCCATGGCGGCGCGTATGCGCTGCAGCTCGGCCTGCTGGTGCGTGGCGCCCCACAGCTGCGTCACGCTCTGGCCCATGGCCTCGCCCCGGCTGTAGCCGGTCAGGCGCTCGAAGGCGTCGTTGACAAACACCACGCGCGGGCTGCCGGCGTCCCGGCTGCGCACTTCGGTGATGACCACCATGTCGTTCAGGCGTGAGACAGCCGTTTCCAGCAGGTGCAACTGGGCCTGCTGCCGTTGCCGCTCGGTGATGTCCTGGAAGTACACCGCCATGCCGGCCTGCGTGGGATAGACGTGGAACATGAACCAGGTGCGCAGCGGCCGGGAAAAACTTTCGAACCGCGTGGTGCGCTGTTCGGCCACGGCCGCCCGGTACGCGCGCTCGGCGTCCGAGCCCAGCAGGTCGGGAAATTCCTGCCACAGGTTTTTGCCGAGCAGCTGGCCGGCCGGTCGCTGCAACATGCGCTCGGCCTGGCGGTTCAGGAAGGTGAAACGCCAGCCGTCATCCATCAGGCAGAAGCCGTCGGTGATGCTCTCCAGCGTGGAGATCATGCGCGCCTCCAGCGCCAGCGTGCGCGCCTCGGCCGCCTTCTGCTCGGTGATGTCCTGGAAAGCGCCCTGCAGCCGGATGATCCTGCCCTCGGCGTCGCGCACCGCCTCGCCCAGCGAACGCACCCAGATGCGCCGCCCCGTGGCGGTCATCTTGGGCAGGGTGAATTCATAAGGCGTGCCGTGTTCCGCGCAGGCTTCGACCAGGCTTATCACCCTGAGCCGGTCCTCCGGCTGGAAGTAGCTGAGGCCTTCGTCCAGCGTCGGCACATAACCCGGCGGCACCTCGTGAATCGCGCAGTTCTCGTCCGACCAGGTCAGCTTGCGTTCCGGCAGGTCGATGGTCCAGCTGCCGAGCCTGGCCATGCGGCCGGCGATGCGGTTCATGAACATGTTTGTTTCAAGCAGCTCGGTCGCGCGTTTCAGGTCGTCGATGTCCGTCAGCGTGCCCAGCCATTGCACGCGGCGGCCGGTGGCATCGACCTGCGGCAGCGCGCGGCCCAGCATCCAGCGGTAAATACCGTCGGCCCGTCGCAGGCGGTGTTCGATCTCGCAGGGCTCGCCCCGGCTCAGCGCACTTGACCAGGCAGCGTTGGTGCGTTCGGCGTCGTCGGGATGTACCAGCACGCTCCAGCCCATGGTCAGGCTGTCCTCCATGCTGAGGCCGGTGTAATCCAGCCAGGTCTGGTTGAACCAGCTGTGACTGCCGTCGGCATGCATGGTCCAGACGATGTGCGGCATCGCGTCGGTCATGCGGTGAAACTGCGCCTCACTGGCGCTGCGGGCATCTGCGGCGAGTTTGCGATCGGTGATGTCCTGCACCGTTCCCGAGAGCCGGACCGGCTGGCCCTGTTCGTCGAGCACCGCCTCACCGAGCCCGTGCACCCAGCGCACTTCACCGTCGGTGCGCACGATACGGTGCTCGATATCCAGGGGGCCCTGGCCCGCAAAAAATCGTTTCTGCGCGGCTTCGTAGGCTCCGCGGTCGTCGGCGAACACATGCGCGAGCACCCCTTCGTAGCCGCCTACCGACGAGGCAGGCGCACCGCGTGGTACCCCGTAGATCTCATGGGTTTCATCGGACCACCAGACCCGGTTGCTGGCAATGTCGAAATCCCAGTTGCCGATGCGCCCAATACGCTGCGCGGTCCGCAGGCGGCAGCGCGCCACCTGCAACGCTTCTTCGGTGCTGGCCAGTTCCTGGCTGCGCGCCGTCATCACATCGGACGCCAGCTCGAGGTTGCCGGACAGGCCGGCCAGTTCACAGCCCGTGTCGCCTTCAAGAGATGCCGCGCCGTGCAAACGGCTGGCTTGTTGTCGCAAGCGGCGCATGGGTACCAGCACCAGCCGGTCGGCCGCCAGGGCGGCCAGCACCATGCCGAGCGCCGCCAGCGCAAACACCAGGCCGGCATGTAGCGCCGTGCCGGTATCCCTGCCATGCGATTGCAGCAGCGCAGGGTAAAACGCGGCCACAAACAGCGGCAGCAGCGCGAGCAGCGCCACCAGCAACAGCCGTGTACGCAAACCAGTCAACAGGACTCTCCATCCCATAGGCTTCATGAAGCTCTTTCTTGAGTCGCGCCGTGGTTCATGCGCAAGCATTGGAATGCTCCAAACCAGTGTAGCGCCTGCGCGCGGCGGTTTTGCGGCCCGGATATCAGGGTTGACACCGTGGCGCCTGCGCATAATGCATCGATGAACTCAAGCCCCACTCCCGCCCGCGTTCTGGCTTTTGATGTGTTCGGCACCGCGGTCGACTGGCACGGCAGCATCACCCGCGAGGTGCAGGCGCTGCGGCCGTCGGTGGACGGCGCTGAATTCGCGCTGGCATGGCGCGCCGGTTACCGCCCGGCGATGGCCAGGGTGATGTCGGGTGAACTCGGCTGGACACGGATCGACGAGCTGCACCGCATGGTGCTCGACAGCATCCTGCCGCAGTTCGGCATGGACGACTTGAATGACACCGAGCGGCAGCACCTGAACCGCGCCTGGCACCGGCTGGACCCCTGGCCGGATGTGGTGGCCGGCCTGACCCGGCTGAAGTCGCGCTTCACGATCTGCACCCTGTCCAACGGCAACATCGGCCTGCTGACGAACATGGCCAAACGCGCCGGCCTTCCCTGGGACTGCGTGTTGTCGGCCGAGGTCTTCCGCGCCTACAAGCCCGACCCGGCCGCTTATCTTGGTGTAGCCAGCGTGTTCGACCTGCCGCCGGAAGAGGTGATGCTGGTGGCCGCGCACCAGGACGACCTGGCCGCCGCGCGCGGCTGCGGCCTGCAGACCGCCTACATCGAGCGGCCGGCGGAGTTCGGCGCCGCACGTCTCAAGGACGTCTCGCCCGATCCCGCCAACACCTGGCACGCCAAAGATTTCAACGCTCTGGCCGACCAGCTGGGCTGCTGATGCCTGTTGCGCCTGCGCCCCGCCTGATTGTTTTCAACAAACCTTATGGCGTGCTGAGCCAGTTCACGCCCGAGGGACGCTGGCGCGGGCTGAAGGACTTCATCGACATCCCGGGCGTGTATGTGGCCGGCCGGCTCGACGCCGACAGCGAAGGCCTGTTGCTGCTGACCGGCGACGGCAAGCTGCAGGCGCATATCAGCGACCCGCGCTTCAAGATGGAAAAAACCTACTGGGTGCAGGTCGAGGGGGTGCCGGATGAGGCCGCGCTGCAGCTGCTGCGCGATGGCGTGAAACTCAATGACGGCATCACGCGCCCGGCCAGCGCCCGCCTGATGGCGCCGCCGGCGCTGTGGCCGCGTGACCCGCCGGTGCGCGTGCGCCAGTCCATTCCCACAGCCTGGCTGGAACTGGTGATCCGCGAGGGGCGCAACCGGCAGGTGCGGCGCATGACGGCCGCCGCCGGTTTCCCCACCCTGAGGCTGGTGCGCGCCGGCATTGGGCCCTGGCAGCTGGACGGCCTCGCGCCAGGCAGCTGGCGCGAGGCACCTGCCGACGCTTAGCTGCGGTCGCGGCCGTAACCGTTGCCGTTACCGTTGCCGCGGCCGTTGCGCAGGGCGCGATCCACATCGGCGCGCAAGGCCTTGAGCTCATTGCGCAACTGGCGGCGTTCCTGTGGCGTCACCACGCCATCGGCCTTGAAACTGGCCTCGTGCTGCGCAATCACGCGTTCGCGGCTGTGCAGGCGGCGCGCTTCGCGCTGCGTGATGTGGCCGCTGCGCACGCCCTCGTCGATGCGCTGGCTGATGCGGTATTCCTGGTTGTCCAGGCCGGGTGTGCTGACGTCCCGGGGGGCGTTGTACACATTGTTGGCCATCATGCGCTCGACATCGGCGCTCAGGGCGTCGAGGTCCATGCGCAGCTGCTGGCGCTCCTGCGGGGTGGCCTGGCCGTTGGATTTGAAGAAGGCTTCTTTGGCCGCGATGTCGCGGTCACGCGCGTACAGCGCCTGGGCTTCGGAGGGTGTGATGTGGCCGGAGTTCAGACCCTGCTGGATGCGGGCGCTGATCGCCTGCTGCGCGCGGTCCACCTGGGGGGTGCTGGTGTTTTGCGCCATGGCCGGGGCCATGCCCAGGCCGGCGAACAAGGCGGATGCCAACAAGGAAGTGGTCACCAGTTTCGATTTCATGCGGTTCTCCTGCTTTCAGACAATGGGCCGGCAAGCCCATCGGCTTGCCACCGGATCGCTGCTTTTCAAAGGCACTTGAGATCCGATGCGCCCATGGTGGGCGGGCTGTGTGAAGCAGGCGTCAACGCCGCGTGTCCCTGCGTGTATTTACCCGTTATTTACCTCGCGGATATATGGGTATCCGGATGCGTGCGGCGCAAGGCCGTGAAGGGCTCAGCGCGCCGATGCGGGGCTGTTGGCCATGTCGGCGCTGTCGTCCATCACCAGGTAACGCCTGACCAGGTCGAAGAAGCGGTCGTAAAAAGCGTCGGCGGTGATGGTTTCGCTGCCGACCTTGACCATGGCGTCGTTGCTCGAGCTGAAAGGCAGCGACACGGAACCGATGGCGCCCACGCCAAGGCTGGCGGAGTTGTTGCTCTTCTTGAGCGCGTAGCTGTCCTGCAGCGCCGTGACGAAGCCCAGGCTGATGCTTTTGTCGCTGGAATCGGGCGCGCACACCACCCGGATCGACATCTGCAGATGCGCCTCGGGCTCGGGCTGGAAACTTTTCTGGCCGTCAACCAGGTCCTCGCGCGCGGTGTTGATGATGTAGCCCTGGCTCAGCAGGGCGCGGCGCGCGGCTTCGCAGGTCTGCGCGGCGGTGGCGTCGAACAGGCGCGAGTAGGTGGCGGTGGAGCCGAATTGCTCCTGCAGCGGAAACTGCTTGACCGGCGCGGCGCAGGCGGCCAGCAGCAGGCTCGCACCCAGGCCGGCCAGCGCAGTTGCAGCGAAGCGGGGCAGTTTCAAGACCAGTCACTCCTCAGACAACAAATCGGTTTTCAGGGTAGCGCCTGTGGTGGGCACAAGGCGGCTTTCAGCCTACCACAGCGCTGCGGCGCCATCGCAGCGACAAACAATTTCACACACCTGGCGCAGGCGGATGCGGGCTGGTTTATCCTCCTTGCATGTCCCCCCTCCCTTGCCCTGAACGCCGCCGCCTGCTGATGGGCGGCGCCGCTTCTGCCCTGCTGCTGGCAGCCGGCTGCTCGAAGTCGGCCAAGCCCGGGGCGAAGACCCTGCCCAGGGAAGCCACCCTGCTGTGCCTCGGTGACTCCCTGACCTTCGGTTATGGCGCGGCCGCCGGCACGAGTTACCCCGCGCAGCTCGAGGCACTGACGGGTCATGCCACCCAAAACGCCGGCATCAACGGCGACACCAGCGAAGGCGCGCTGGCGCGGCTGCCCGGGCTGCTGGCCGGCAATGCGCCGGGCCTGGTGCTGCTGTCCATAGGCGGCAACGACTTCCTGCGCAAATGGCCCGAGGAACGCACCCGCGCAGCGCTCACCCAGCTGGTACAGACGGCCGCCGCCGCCACACAGGTGGTGCTGATCGCCCAGCCGCGGCCCGAGCTGATGGCCGCAGCGCTGGGCTCGCTGAACGACCACACGGTGTATGCAGAAGTCGCTGCAGCGACCGGCGTGCCGCTGTTTGAAGGCGGCTGGGCGCATGTGTTGTCGCGCACCGAATTACGCTCGGACCAGATCCACGCCAACAGTGAAGGCTACAAGGTGTTTGCCGAACGGCTGGCGGACTGGTTGCGCAAGCAGAAGTTCATCGCCTGAGCAGTCAGGGCTTCAGCAAATCAAACGCCCCCAGCGGCTGCGCCTGGCCGTTGAGCAGTACATCGACACGGTGCTTGCCCGCATGGTGCTTGCGCGTCGTCATCTCGGCGGTGGAAACAGTTTTCGCCAGTCTGGCCTTTTCGCCGGGCGCCAGGTCTAGCACTTTCAGCTTGAACACCTTGGCGCTGGTCTTGCCGCTGGCCTTGACGTAGTGGATGCAGAAGTCCACCAGCACACGTTGCGCCCTGGCGCTGGTGTTGGTGATGGCGAAGCCGATGTTGACCTTGTCCCCCATGAGCACCCTTTGGGGCGTGATGCGGGCATCACTCACCTCAGCCTGCGCGCTTTTGCCGAAGCCCAGCGCGGCCAGTGCGCCGGCCTCGCCGCGCTTGACGGCCGAACGCAGCGCATGCTGCACGATCCAGCGCCGCTCCTCGCTCGCGCCCTTGAGCCACTGCGTCGCGGTTTTCGCCAGCAGCTCCGGGTGGTCCTTGCCGATGTCGTTGAGGTTGTTGGCGACCGAGCGGCGCACATACAGCGCCGGGTCGTCCCTGAGCAACTCCAGCAGTTCGAGCACCGGCGCCGGGTTCTTCTGGAAAGACGGCAGGCGGCTGGCCCAGGGCAGGCGCGGCCGGCTGCCTTCGGACACCAGGCGCCGCACATGTTCGCTCGGGTCGCGGGTCCACTGCCTGAAACGCGCCAGTGTCGCGGCTTCGTGGTGCTGCAAAAAGGCGCGGATGCTGAACTCGGCGGTGAAGCGCTGCGTCAGCGCATGTTGCGCGCGCATGGATTCCTCAAAATGGCCGAGTCCGAAAGCCGCCACAAACATCGTGTGCGGCAAATACAGGAAGGAGCCCAGGCTCAGGCCGGGGTCGCGGCCGTGCGGCTGGTCCAGCGAAGCCAGCAGGATGGCAATTGCCCTGGGGTAATCGGCCGGCAGGTGCCGCTGCAGCGCCAGCGCGATGTGTTTGCCGCGCGGCATCAGGGCGAGAGTGTCGTAACCCTTGAGCGCATCGGCGACAAACTTGCGCGCGTCGAAAGCGGGATGCACCGCCGTGATCATGCGCGCGATCGCCCTGGGCACATCGGCGCCGTACTGATGGACCAGCGGTTCAGCCATGGCGCCTATCTTTCGAGGAAATGCGCCAGCGCCTGCACCGTGTTGGCGGCCGCGCCGCGGTGCCGCGCGGCAAAAGTCAGGCTGGCGTGCGCCGCGGCCTGCTGCACGGACGGCCGGGCCAGCATGGCGCGGGCACAACGCACGGCTTCTTCCATGCCGGCCACGCGGCGCGCCGCGCCGGCCTCTTCCGCCAGGTCGGACACCTCGGCAAAGTTGAAGGTGTGCGGGCCCATGACGACGGGGCAGCCGCAGGCGGCGGCCTCGATCAGGTTCTGCCCGCCCAGTGGCTCGAAGCTGCCGCCCAGCAAGGCCACGTCGCTCATCGCGTAATACAGCGCCATTTCGCCGATGGAGTCGCCAATCCAGACATCGGCCGGCTGCGGCGCGCCGTTCCAGGTCGAGCGGCGCGCGACCGACAGGCCGTGCCTGTCGGCCAGCGCTGCCACCTCGTCAAAGCGCTGCGGATGGCGCGGCACAACGAGGATCTGCGGATGCGCACCTGCTATGGTATTGATAGCTGCCTGCCCATGTTCCGAAAGGGCCAGGGCCGCAATTTGCCTGAAAAAAACGTCCTCCTCGCCTTCGCGCGAGCTGGCCAGCATGAGCACCGGCCGGCCCAGCGCCAGGCGCCATGCGCGGCCCTGCGCCTGCTGTGCTTCGTCCGGCGTGGCATCAAACTTGAGGTTGCCGAACACGCCCTGCACGGTGGCGCCGAGTTCGCGCAGGCGCTGCGCGTCGCTCTCGCTCTGCGCATACACCGCCGCCAGCCCGGCATAGGCAGGCCCCGACAGCAGCGCGATACGCGCGGCCTGCTGCAGCGACTTGGCGGACAGGCGCGCATTGACCAGCGCCAGCGGCACGCCGCGCGCCTGCGCGCAGGCCACGCTGTTGGGCCAGACCTCGGTTTCCATCAGCAGGCCCAGGCGCGGCTTGAAGTGCGTGAAAAAACGCGCGACAGCGGCCTCGCTGTCCCAGGGTTGCCAGACCTGCACGTCACCTTCGCGCAGCAGGCCCACGCCCTCGGCGCGGCCGGTGGCCGTGCCATGTGTCAGCAACACGCGCAGGCCGGGCCAGCGCTCGCGCAGCGCGGCCAGCAGGATGCCGGCGGTGCGGGTTTCACCGAGCGACACCGCATGCACCCAGACCAGCTCGGACTGCAGTTCGGCCGGGTGCGTGTAGAAACCGAAACGTTCGTCCACCGCTTCGAGGTAACCGGCCTCGGCCTGGCCGCGGCGCTGCAGCTTGCGCCGCAGGAAAGGCTGGGCCGCCCACATCAGCAGCGAATAAAGCTTGCGGATGAAGCCTTCCATCACGCGGCATCCCCGTGTGGTCCCGGCGGCCGGCAGACCAGCCATGCGTCCCACACCTGTGCCACCGTCGGGCAAGGTTGCGCAAACACACTGCGCTGGCGCGCACCGGCTTCATCCGGCAGCGGCCCGGTGCGCCAGGCGGTGTCGAAGTTGTAGATCTGCACATGCGGCAGGTCCAGCGCCACGGCGATGTGGCTGAGCCCGCTGTCCACGCCGATGACGCCGGCGCATTGCGCGAGCTGCTGCGTCAACTCGTCCAGCGGGAGCCGGGGCAACACGAGCGCTTGCCCTCCGCCGGTCGTCAAGGCCGCGGCGATCGCCTGGCTCATGGCCAGCTCGGCGTCGCTGCCATGCGGCAGCGCGATCAGGTAACCCTGGGCATTGAGTTGCCGGCCCAGCGCGACCCAATGGTCCAGCGGCCAGAGCTTGTCGGCGCGCGAGCTGCCATGCACGAACGCTATCATTTCAGGAGCTGTTTGTTCAGGTGTGACAAGGGCCAGCGCCCGATCCAGCCCATAGCTGGCGCGCGCCGCCGGGGTGTAGCCGAGCGCATGCGCGGCCAGCGCGCGGCCCCGCCGCACGGCATGGCTGTGCGGTGGCAGCGCGATCGCCACATCAGCCGCCCAGCGCGTCGGCGCCTCGTAGCCCGAGCCCTCGGTCTGGTTGGCCATGGCATAACGCCGGCCGCCCGGCGCCACCCGCGCCAGCCAGGCGACCAGCGCCGACTTGCTCAAACCCTGCAGGTCGATCACCGCGTCATAGGACTGGCTTTTCAGCTCGTGCCGGAAATGACGCCAGGCGGCGCGCGTGGTCGCGCTGAACGGCGACTTGCGCCAGCGCCGCAGCTCGCAGGGGATGACGCGCTGCAGGCCCGCGCCGAGCAAAGGGCCCAGCAGCGGCGCAAAGGCTTTTTCCACCACCCAGTCGATTTGCGCGCCGGGATGTGCGGCCAGGATGTCCTGCACCACGGGCAGCGTGTGCACCACGTCGCCCAGCGACGAGAGTTTGACGATCAAAACCCTCACGCGTCGCTATTGCGGGCTTGACCCGCAATCCATGGGCGCGCGCCCGCGATTTCGAAACATGGATCCCGGGTCGGGCCCGCGATGACAGTTCGTGCGCTCAATGGGATGGGGCAGAGAAGCTCGCGTCGGGCTTCACGCTGCGCAGCAGTTTCAGCATGTCGGCCTCGATGCGCTGGAGCGCGGCCTCGGTGTGGCCCTCGAAACGCAGCACCAGCACCGGTGTGGTGTTGGACGCGCGGATCAGGCCGAAGCCGTCGGGCCAGTCCACACGCACGCCATCGATCGTGCTGATCTTCGCCGGTGCCGCAAAAGATGCGGTCTTGATCAACTGCGCCACCAGCGTGTGTGGCTCGCCTTCCTTGCAGGCAACGTTGAGCTCAGGGGTGCTGAAGCTGGTCGGCAGGCCGTTGAGCAGTGCGCCGACGTCGGCCACCTTGCTCAGGATCTCGAGCAGGCGCGCGCCGGCGTAGGTGCCGTCGTCGAAGCCGAACCAGCGTTCCTTGAAAAAGATGTGGCCGCTCATCTCGCCGCCCAGCGGGGAATCGACCTCTTTCATCTTCGCCTTGATCAGGGAATGGCCGGTCCTGTACATCAGGGGCACGCCGCCGGCCGCCGTGATCTCGGGCGCCAGGCGCTGCGAACATTTCACGTCGTAAACAATGGTGCCGCCTGGCACGCGCGAGAGCACATCGCGCGCAAACAGCATCATCTGGCGGTCCGGGTAGATGTTCTGGCCGCCCTTCGTGACGATGCCCAGGCGGTCGCCGTCGCCGTCGAAGGCCAGGCCCAGCTCGGCGTCGCCGGCCTGCAGCGCGGCGATCAGGTCCTTCAGGTTCTCGGGCTTGCTCGGGTCCGGGTGGTGGTTGGGGAAGTCGCCATCGACCTCGCTGAACAGTTCGGTGACCTCGCAGCCAAGCGCGCGGAAGATGCCCGGGGCCGAAGCGCCGGCAATGCCGTTGCCGGAATCGATCACGACCTTCATGGGCCGCGCGAGCTTGATGTCGGACACGATGCGGTCGCGGTAAGGCGCGAGCACGTTGACATGGGTGATTTTCCCGCTGCGGGCCGGCGCGGGGCTGTCGCCCGCTTCCATGCGCTGGCGCAAGCCCTGGATCTCGTCGCCGTAAATCGCGCGGCCGGCCATCACCATCTTGAAGCCGTTGTAGTCCTTGGGGTTGTGGCTGCCGGTGATCTGGATGCCGGAGTTCGCCAGCGTACAGGCGGCGAAATACAGCATGGGCGTGGTGACCATGCCGACATCGACCACATCGACGCCGCTGGCGACCAGGCCGCGGATCAGCGCGGCGGAGAGCGCCGGCCCGCTGACACGGCCGTCGCGGCCGACGGCCACCACGGTCTCGCCCTGCGTCAGCGCGCTGGCGCCGAAGGCCAGTCCCAGGGCCTCGGCCACGGATTCGTTGACGGTGGCAGGCACAACGCCGCGAATGTCGTAAGCCTTGAAAATCGAGGGGTTCACCTGCATGGGTCCGGACCTTCCTGGGGGTTGCTGTAGCCGACTTATTGTAGGCGGCGGGTGGGCCGGGAAGATGTCCGAAAACGGCCAGCGGATGCGGGCCCCAGCCGTATGATTCACCCATGAGCACCGACAACACCCTGCTGGCCGACGACGCCTGTTACCTCGCGCTGAAAACGCGGGATGCGCGTTTCGACGGCAGCTTTTTCACCGGCGTGACCTCCACCGGCATTTACTGCCGGCCGGTCTGCAGCGTGAAGACGCCCAAACGCGAAAACTGCCGCTTTTTCGGCCACGCGGCGCAGGCCGAAGACGCCGGGTTCCGGCCCTGCCTGCGCTGCCGGCCCGAGCTGGCGCCGCATTCGGTGGTGTGGTCTATCCAGGATGCGAGCTACATCCTGGCGCACCAGGCGGCGCGTTTACTGGACGAGCCCGATGCATGGCCGGATGGCCTGCCTTCCGTGGAATCACTGGCGGCGAAACTCGGCGTCAGCGACCGCCATGTGCGGCGCATTTTCGAAACGCAGTTCGGCGTTTCCCCCATGCAGTATCTGCAGACGCGCCGGCTGCTGACCGCCAAGCAGCTGCTGGCCGACACCGCGCTACCTGTTACACAAATTGCGCTGATCAGCGGTTATGCCAGCGTGCGCCGCTTCAATGCGGCTTTTGTCGGGCACTACGGCCTGAACCCGACGCAGCTGCGGCGCCAGGGCGGCACAGCGACCGAGCAAGGCATCACCGTGAAGCTGGGCTACCGCCCGCCTTACGACGTGGCGGCGATGGCGGCGTTTTTCCGCAAGCGCCAGCTCAACGCTATCGAATTTGTAGCTGACGACGCAGGCGGGACGAGGCTGGGACGTACTTTTCGCGTGGAGGCCGGCGGCAAGCTGCATGCCGGCTGGCTGCTGGCCAGCTTTGACGAAAGCCGCAGCCATGTGGCGCTGCGCATCAGCGATTCGCTGCGCGAGGTGTTGCCGCTGGTGATACGCCGGCTGCGCGCCATGCTGGACCTGGACGCCGACCCGCAGGCCATCAACGCCGTGCTGGGGGGCAGTTTTCCGGGCGGCGACGGCCTGCGCGTGCCCGGGGCCATGGACGGCTACGAGCTGGCGGTGCGCGCCGTGCTGGGCCAGCAGATCACGGTGGCGGCGGCGCGCACCCTGGCGCAGCGCATGGTCGACAAATTCGGCGAGACGATTGAAACGCCCTGGCCGGGCCTGACGCGGCTCTTTCCCTCGGCCGCCGTGCTGGCGCAGGCCAGCGGCGATTCGCTGGGGCAACTGGGCATCGTGCGCCAGCGCCAGGCGGCAATTGTCGGTATCGCCCAGGCCGTCGCTTCAAAGCGCGTGCAACTGCACGGCGGCGCCGACGTCAACGCCACGATGGCGGCGCTGAAGGAACTGCCCGGCATCGGCGACTGGACCGCGCAATACATCGCCATGCGCGCACTGCGCTGGCCCGACGCCTTTCCGGCCGGCGACGTGGCGCTGCACAAGGCGCTGGGCGTGCAGGGCCTGAAGAACCCGGCGAAGGAGGCCGAGCAGGCCTCGCTGGCCTGGAAACCCTGGCGCAGTTATGCCGTGATACGTGCCTGGAGTGGCGCCATGGATACGCCGTCCGCGCCAGACGCTACTGAATTGATAGCTGAAAGCTCGCGTCCGGCAAGGGCTGGAGGCCAAAAAAGCGCCAAAAATCGTGGAAAGCGGCCAGCACGGCCAACACACCTTCCTCCTGAATGAAGGACACTCCAAGGAGAGCATCATGAAATTCAACACATCCATCGTCCAGACCCGTTATGACAGCCCGCTGGGCCCCATCATCATCGCGGCCACCGACAAAGGGCTGGCCGGGCTCTGGTTCGACGGCCAGCGCCACCTTCCGCCGGAACTGACCGGGCCAGCCGTCTGGCCGGACGCACCAGATCATCCGGTGCTGAAAGAAGTCATGCGCCAGCTCACCGACTATTTCGCCGGCCGGCGCACACCATTCGAGGTGCCGCTGGACCTGGCTTACGGCACGGCCTTCCAGCAATCGGTCTGGCAGGCGCTGCTGAAAATCCCGCAGGGCGGCACGGCCAGCTACGGCGAGCTCAGCGCCCGCATCGGCAAGCCGGCCGCGGTGCGCGCCGTGGGCGCAGCCGTCGGCCGGAATCCGGTCAGCATCATCGTGCCTTGCCACCGCGTGATGGGCGCTAGCGGCGCGCTGACCGGTTATGCCGGCGGCCTGGAACGCAAAAGCGCGCTGCTCAGGCTGGAGGGCGTGGACCTCGAGGGGGCCCGGTGACGGCCGCAGCAGCTTCCCTGAAAAGCAGAAGCTGGCTGGGCGACTTCATGTTGCTGGCGGCGATCTGGGGTTCCTCATTCCTGTTCACACGTTTTGCCGTGCTGGACTTCGGGGCGCTGCCGACCGCCTGGGTGCGCGTGGCGATTGCGGCGGTGTTTTTGCTGCCGCTGGTGCTGCTGCGCGGCCATGGCGCGGCGCTGAAAAAAAACTGGCGCCGCGTGTTCCTGGTCGGCCTGTTCAACTCCGGCATTCCGTTTGCGTGTTTTGCGTTTGCGCTGCTGTCCATCACCACCGGGCTGTCGGCCATCCTGAATGCGACCGTGCCCATGTTCGGCGCCATCGTCGCCTGGTTCTGGCTCAAGGACAGGCCCACCGGTTCGCGCGTGCTGGGCCTGCTGATCGGTTTTGCCGGGGTGGCCATGCTGGCCTGGGACAAGGCGACTTTCAAGCCGGATGCCTCGGGTGTGGCCCCCGGCTGGGCCGTGCTGGCCTGCCTGTTTGCCTGTGTCTGTTATGCGTTGTCGGCCAGTTATGCCAAGCGCCACCTGACCGGCCTGCCGCCGCTGGTCACCGCCGCCGGAAGCCAGATCGGCGCGACCCTGGGCCTGGCCCTGCCGGCCGCCTGGCTGTGGCCGGCGCAGGCACCGGGCAGCCGGGCCTGGCTGTCGCTGGGGGTGGTCGGTGTGCTCTGCACCGGTATTGCCTACGTTCTCTACTTCCGCCTGATCGAGAACGCCGGCCCGGCCCGCGCGCTGGCCGTGACCTTTGTGGTGCCGGTGTTTGCGGTGCTCTACGGCGTGGTGTTTATCGGCGAGGCCGTCACGCTGTGGATGCTGCTGTGCGCGGTGGTCATCATCTGCGGCACGGCGCTGTCCACCGGTTTGCTCAAGCTCGGGCGATGAGCGCCGTCCGCAAAACCAAGCTCAAGTTGCCGGCGCCCAAGCCGCGCAACCCGCTGGTCGCACCGGCCCTGCAGCGCAAGGCCGGTTCGCACCGCAAATCGCAGGCCGCCACCCGGCGCGCCGACAAGATGGCGCTGAAAAAGCAGATGCGCAGCGATGACTAGACCGATCCGGCCAGCACATTGATCGTCAGCGCCACGATCAGCACATTGAAGGCAAAGGACAAAATGCTGTGGCCCAGGGTCAGCCGCCGCATCTCGCGCGAGCTGACCTGCACGTCCGAGACCTGCGAGGTCATGCCGATCACAAACGAGTAATACAGGAAGTCGAAGTAATCGGGATGGGGCTGATTCGGGAACACCAGCCCCGGGCTGTCGGGCTCCCTGCGTTTTTCTTCCTGGTAATAACGGTGCGCATACCGGAAGGCAAACAGCGTCTGGATGAACAGCCAGGACAGCGCCAGCGCCGTCATGGCGAGTGCCATGTGCAGCACCCGCTCGGTGCCCTGCAGCTGCTTGATCTGCTGCAGCAGCAGCGTGATGCTGGCCACGCAGGCCAGCACCGCCAACACCATCACTCCGAACAGCACCACACTCGGCTCGTCCTGCGCCTGCGCGCGCTGGCGTGTGCCTTTGGCGTCGAACACCTCGGCCAGCCACCAGGCCAGCACCAGGTAGACCGCTGCACCGGCGCACCAGCCCAGCAAGGCGCGAAACGGCCAGGCCGTCGGCACCGGCAGCAAAGCCACGGTCACGCCCGCGATCAGGCCGTAGACGAGGCGTTGCGGGCCTGTGGTTTCGGAAAAATGTTTGCGCATGGCGGCAATTTTGGGCCAGGGCCGGCGCCCTGGCTACCTGGATATGGCCGCGTGTGCAGGCGAAAGCCCGCCTGCCCAGCGCAGATCAATGAAGCAGGGTCGAGGGCCAGGCCACCTGGTAGCCGTCTGTCATCGTGGCGATGAGCTGGCCCATGTAGCCCAGCCGCTCGTTGGCATCTTCGCCCTCAGCCAGTTCCAGCTCGACCGAGGCCACTTCCCAGTTGCGATAGCTGTTGTCAACATGGCGAAGCGCAGTGACCGCGCAGGAACAACGCATTTGCTCGAGGCAGGTATTGATCACCATCAGCAGTTCCGCCTCCGTCACCGCGCACGCGTCGCTTGCCGAGGCGAGTTTTTCAACATCGATCACCAGTGATTTCATGCGGTATGTCCGGGCCGGTTGTGCTGAACTTAACCGGCTGATTTGGACGGATCGGCACTGCGCGGATAAGTGCGCTCTTCCTCGAACCTGCCGTCGGTCCCATGGATCTTCACAGAGGCGGTTTTGCCGTCCATGAAGGCCTGCGTCGCCTGGATGATTTCCGCCTTGGTCGGCCTGGTGATGGCCGAGCGACCGGCGCCTTCGAGGGTCAGGTCCCAATGGCCGTTGTGCTGCTTGATGTGGTAGTTCTGCATGAAGGTCCCCGTTCAGAACCCTCAGGCTAGACGGCTGGCGCATCGAGGCATGTAGGAATTGTTCGCTGTTCGCATCAGCCGCAGGATGGCAAGCGCTGCCAGGACGGCGAGCCAGGTGGTGGCGGACGCGCCTCACCTGCCCCTGCAGCAGCTTCAGTGACTCAGTTCCTGTTGGGGCGGCGCGCTACCCTGATCTGTTCCCGGGAAGCCAAACGATGCGCATACACAGCCATCCACAGGGATCCGGCCCACAGCGACAAAATTCCGGAAAGCATGAGCGCCGAGTAAGCGACACCGCCGCCGCCCCAAATCGCCCACTCGCCTCGCGTCAGGGGAAAGTCGACGAGAAAAAGCATGGCGAAGTAAAGAACAGCAAAAAACATGGACGCGAGCACGATGTAAATCGTCACACCTCCAAATTGCTCAAGTTTTTTCCGGATCACCACTGCGTAAATGCGCGCACCACCGTTGCGCCTGACAATCAGGGGGTACAGCCCCGGAGCAATGATCCATGTCGCCAGCACATGGCAATGAATGAAGTATTGAGGTTTTCTTGCGAAAGCAATCGAATATTCCGACAGATAAGGATTGATCTTGCTGGCAAGCGCAAAAGCCACCGCACCTGGCGCCGAGTCAAGCCATGCCACGGGAATCAACCACACCGCGAGAAAGTAGCAAGCCAACAGCACGATCTCGGCGATCGAGATGGCCAGGGGCGCGTCGGCCGGCGCGGTGGCTGATTTTTCTGTCCTGCTCATACACCCGATCTCCAGCCTGAAGGATGAATTGCGCCCGCGCGGGTGACTGCTTGACAGCACACAGGTGGCTTGCACTTTGTCACGTCGTCTCCTGCGTGAAGCGCACCACCCGCCCCGCCTCCCCACCCAGTCCCCGCCTGAACCGCAAGCGATCAACCCGGCAAGCGG
>LNFM01008671.1_pt1 | contig 21949 bp, 21 predicted proteins | sample 596031 | NCBI WGS metagenome assembly LNFM01 (sample SAMN04254537, study PRJNA301005) | activated carbon metagenome | isolation source: dual media filters at the Ann Arbor, Michigan drinking water treatment plant | place: USA: Ann Arbor
CGCCCCCGGCGCGCTCTCCTGACCCACGAGAAAGGCCCGCTTGCGCGGGCCTTTCAGGCGTGCCTATTGACAGGAGGTCACTCCATATCAGGTCTGGCCGCCGGTCGGTCGAAGCGCTCCTGTCGCGCCGCGCGACGCCGCATAGGCCTTGGTACGCGGATACCACCCGTGAGCCGATACGGGACGAGATCCTGCGGCCAATGAGAGAACGATATGGCGCCGTTCTAGGGCGCCAGGGCATCGCCACGACGTCGCCGGCGCCCTCGATGGTTCTCGCCTCCGACTTCGCCGAGATCTTTGATCCATCCATCTCTGACGCGGAGCTCGACGCCCGGATCAAGGCGTGGGGCGAGGCCCACCTAAGCGCTTCGGAACAGCTGCGCCTACGGGCGCTCTCCCAGCTCGACCCCGATGGCTCGAAGATTCGCGTGGACTTGCCGGGGCGTGGCACCCGCGTCCTTCCGCCTGGGCACTCGAGCGTCCTCGTCGCGAGCTTCATGGAGCATTTCGTTCCACGGTTTGTGGGATCTGCCTACGTTCTCGCTCTCTGCCACGGTGGCGACCCTACGGCGAGCGAAGATCGGCACGAGCTAGAGAAGGTGGGTCTCCCGCTGGTCGGAGGTCCAGCCCTGCCCGACATCGTCATGCTCGCGCTCGAGGACGGGCGCCTCTGGCTGGCAGAGGTTGTTGTTTCCGCAGGTGAGGTGAACGACGGTCGGCGGGATGCGTTGCTCGCCTGGGCGTCGATGGGCGGGATTGATCCGGGTCATTGCGCTCTCCTGACCATCTTCCGTTCACGCTCCGATCCAGCCGCCCGCCGCTCGATGCCGCGATTGGCCTGGGGGGCGGAGGTTTGGTTCGCTGATGAGCCACAGCATCGGATGCATCTGGCCTAGGGGGCACGCGAGTGCATCAACGTGGCACGTACGCCGTCCGAGCTCATTGCAGGGCGCGGTATCGTTGACGTATGTCGAAGGATCTCGCTGACCTGGACCTGGCCCTCGGCTCGGACGTGCCCGAGCTCGAGCAGGTGATCGCCGAGGTCGCCGAGCACCATGCCGAGGTCGACAGCGACGCCCTCCGGCGCGCGTACGCCTTCGCCGAGGAGCACCACCGCACCCAGGTCCGGAACTCGGGGGAGCCCTTCATCACCCACCCGCTCGGGTGCGCGCGCATCGCCGCGGGCCTGGGCCTCGACGGCACGGCGGTGGTCGCCGCCCTCCTGCACGACACGGTCGAGGACACCAGCGCGACCCTCGGGGAGATCGAGGCCGCCTTCGGCGCCGAGGTCGCCGCCCTCGTGGACGGCGTCACCAAGCTCTCGAAGATCCACTTCGAGAGCCAGGAGGCCCACCAGGCCGAGAACTACCGCAAGCTGATCGTCTCGATGTCGAGCGACATCCGCGTGCTGGTGGTCAAGCTGGCCGACCGCCTCCACAACATGCGCACGCTGGCCTACATGACCAAGCCGAAGCAGATCCAGAAGGCCAAGGAGACGCTGGAGATCTACGCGCCGCTGGCGCACCGCCTCGGCATCCACTCGCTCAAGTGGGAGCTGGAGGACCTGGCCTTCGCGACGCTCCACCCGCGGCGGTACAGCGAGATCCAGCAGATGGTCAACCAGCGCCGGCCCGACCGCGAGGCCTTCATCGAGGACGCCGGCCGGACGCTCGCGACCGCGCTGGAGGACGTCGGCATCCTCGGCGTCGAGATCACGGGCCGGGCGAAGCACTTCTACTCGATCTACGAGAAGATGACCCGCAAGGGCAAGGAGTTCAACGAGATCTACGACCTCACCGCGATGCGGGTGCTGGCATCATCCACTCGCTCTGGAAGCCGCTGCCCGGGCGGTTCAAGGACTACATCGCGATGCCCAAGCTCAACATGTATCAGAGCCTGCACACGACGGTGATCGGTCCGGAGGGCAAGCCACTGGAGATCCAGATCCGGACCTACGCGATGCACGCGACCGCGGAGTTCGGCGTCGCCGCGCACTGGCTCTACAAGCAGGACGGCACCGCCCAGCCGGCCTGGGTCTCGCGGATGATGGACTGGCAGAAGGAGACCCACGACCCGGGCGAGTTCCTCGAGGCGCTGCGGTCGGACCTCTACTCCGACGAGGTCTACGTCTTCACGCCGAAGGGTGAGGTGCGCGACCTGCCCGCCGGCGCCACGCCGCTCGACTTCGCCTACGACGTCCACACGGACGTCGGCCACCGCTGCGTGGGCGCCAAGGTCAACGGCCGGATCGTGCCGCTGACCTACACCCTGCAGTCGGGCGACTTCGTCGAGATCCTCACCTCGAAGGCGGCGCGCGCCCCCTCGCGGGACTGGCTCCAGCTGGTCACCACGACCAAGGCCCGCTCGAAGATCAGCCAGTTCTTCCGGCGCGAGCGCCGCGAGGACGCCGAGCACCGCGGCCGCGAGTCGTTGCAGGACTCCCTGCGCAAGGCCGGGCTGCCCAGCCAGCGCGTCGCCGGATCGCCGCTGCTGCTGGAGGTCATCCAGGAGATGGGCTTCAAGAAGGCCGACGAGTTCTACATCTCGCTCGGGCTCCAGAAGACCTCGGTGCAGGTGGTGGTCAACAAGATCATGCAGCGGCTGAAGGCCGGGCAGGCCGTGGTGGAGGACGCCCCGACGGGGGTCGAGCCGCGCGGGCGCCGTCCGCACACCTCGACGGCCTCCAGCGACCTCGGCATCGAGATCGACGGCCTGGCCGACGTCCTGGTGCGCCTGGCGAAGTGCTGCAAGCCCGTGCCGGGCGACCCGATCCTCGGCTACATCTCGCTCGGGCGCGGCATCACGATCCACCGCGAGGACTGCCCGAACGCCAAGGCCCTGAGGAAGAACCCCGAGCGTTTCACCCCGGTCACCTGGACCGGCGTGAACCAGCAGTCCTTTCGAGTAGAGATCGCCATCGACGCCTGGGACCGTGCCCGCCTCCTGGAGGACCTCTCGCGCGCCTTCGCCGAGGCCGGCGTCAACATCGTGTCGGCCAACGCCTCGATGGAGGACCAGATGGTCCATGACCGCTTCGTCGTCGAGGTGGGCGACATCGAGACGCTCAAGTCGTGCATCAACGGCCTGCGGCAGGTGGAGTCGGTCTTCGACGCCTACCGGGTGACGCCGGGCAACTGACCGCCCGCGCCCGGGTCCGGATCCCGGGCGCGGGGTTCGCGGGGCCGCTCAGCGGGCCCAGGCCGCGCCGATCGCCGCGACGTGACGGTGGTCGGTGCCGCAGCAGCCGCCCAGCACGGTCAGGTTCGGCAGCAGGCGGCGGAGCGCGCGGTAGCGGGCGCCAAGGTCGTGCGGGTCGCCGGCGTCGAGCTCGGTCGCCTCGTCCAGCTCGGCGTGGCTGCGGGTGGAGGCGTTCGCCCGGAGGCCCCGGATGCGCTGCGCCCAGGCGGGGGCATCGGCGAGGACGTGCGCGAAGTGGGTGGGGTGGGCGCAGTTGATCATGTAGTAGTCGGGCCCGCCGTCGGTGGCGGCGTCCACCTGGGCGATCGCCTCCCCGAGCGGCTGGCCGCTGGGCAGGTGCCCGTCGGTCTCCAGGGTGAAGCTGATCGCGACCGGCATCCCGGCCCGCCGGGCGGCACGCGTGATGCCGACCGCCTCGTCGGCGTAGGTCATCGTGAAGGCCGCCACCATGTCGGCGGCCGTGCCGGCGAGGACCGCGACCTGGCGGGAGTGGTAGGCCTCCGCCTCCTCGGCCGTCATGGCGTCGCCGACCCGGTAGCCGTCGCCCCGCGGGCCGATGCACCCGCTGATGACGACGTAGGGCAGATCGGCGTGGTCGGCGCGGATCTCCTCCATGAGGGCGATCGCGTCGCGGTTGACGCCGTCGAGCCGCTCCTCGTCGTAGCCGAGCAGGCGCGCCCAGTCGCGGTTCGCGCGCCAGGTAGGGCTCTCCAGGACGAGCCCCGCCCCGCGTTCCCGGGCGATCGTCGCGTAGCGGTCGAAGTAGCGGCGGATCTCCGCCCGGGCGCGGGGGTCCTCGAGGAGGGGGAACGAGGCGAACTGCGGCAGCTCGTAGCCGTGCTCGAAGATCAGCTCGGTCTCGAGGCCCCCGTCGGTGATCGTGAGGGGGCCCTCGGTGTGGGGGAGGTGGGTGCGGAAGGTGCTCATGGTGCTGCTCCTGTCGTCGTCCGGCGGGCCCGGCCGCGGGCCGGCCGGGAAACAGACTGTATGGTCTGGTTGGTAGCAGACTAGATGGTCTGCTAAAAGTCAACCGTGCCTCGCGACGGGACCGCCACGCGAAACCGCATCCTCGACAGCGCCGAGCGGCTGGTGCTCGAGCACGGGTTCGGCGCCACCTCGGTCGATGCGGTCATCGCCGCCTCCAAGAGCTCCAAGGGCGCCTTCTTCCACCACTTCAGCTCGAAGGACGATCTCGGCCGGGCGCTGGTCGCGCGCTACGCGGCCGCCGACATCGCGCATCTGGAGCAGTACATGGCGCGCGCCGAGGCGGAGTCGGACGATCCCGCGCGCCAGGTCGTCGCGTTCGTCCGCCTGTTCGAGGAGGACGCCGACGACATCGTCGCCGCCCAGCCGAGCTGCCTCTACGTCTCGTTCATCAACGAACGCCAGCTCGACCCGGAGGGGGCTGCCGAGCCCATCGTCGCGGCGATCCTCGCCTGGCGGGAGCGGCTGCTGGAGCTGCTGCGGGCCGCGGGCGAGCGGTCGGCCCTACCGCCCGACCTCGACCTCGAGGCGCTCGCCGACCACGTCTTCGTCACGTTCGAGGGGGCGTTCATCCTGGCGCGGTCCCTCCAGGACGGCGCGCACATGCGTCGCCAGCTCCGCCTCGTGCGGATGCTCCTGGAGCAGGTGCTCGCGGTGCGCGCGGAGGCCTGAGCCGGCACCCGCGGCGTGCCGCCCCGCGCCCGGATCACCCGAGCCAACTGATACGGTGCCGCGCCGATGGCATGGCTCGATCTCGTGGTCCCCTCGGCGGCCATTCTCGCTCTCTTCGGGGTCGTGGCCCTCGTGGTGGTGGCGGTGCTCCAGGGCCGCAAGGTGCGCCGCCTCGAGGACCGGCTGGCCCGCACCGGCGAGGCGGCCGAGGAGGCCCCCCTCCAGAGGATCGCCGAGCTCCAGGCGCGGCATGCGGTCTCCAGTGGCGCCCCCGGCGGCGGTGGTGGTGGGGCATCCCTCAGGATGGCCGGCGTGGTGGGCCTCGTCGCCCTCGCGCTGTTCGCCGCCATCGGGGGCGTCTGGTACCTGTTCGTCCGCGATGACGGCGGCGGGGGCGGGCAGGCCGAGACGCCGGCCGCCACGACGCCGACGAGCACCGCGCCCGTCGAGCCGCCCACCCCGGTCGACACCACCCTGGTCCCCGATGACGTCCCGGCGCTGCCGGATCGCAGCATCTACACCGTCGCCGTCTTCAACGCGACGGGCATCGCCGGCGCGGCCGGCGACGTCGTCGCCCCCGCGCTCGTCAACGAGGGCTGGACGATCCCCGCCGAGTTGATCGCCAACGAGCCGAACGCCGTCACCGGCCTCAAGGAGTCGGTGGTGATGTTCACCCGCGGTAAGCGGCGCGTGGCGCAGAACGTCGCGAAGGACCTCGGCGTCACCCGTGCGCCGCCGCTCGACGGCTACACGCCCGACCAGATCGGCAACGCCGACGTCGTGGTCGTCGTGGGGCTCGACCTCGCCAACGGCGCCGCCACCGTCACCACCCCCTGAGGGGCGGCCGGGTCAACCCGGCAGCGCCTGCTCCAGATCGTCGATCAGGTCCTCGACGTCCTCCAGCCCCACCGAGAGCCGGATGACGCCGTCGGTGATGCCGGCGTCGCGCCGGGCCTCGGGCGGGAGGCGCCGGTGGGTGGTCGTCGCCGGGTGCGTCACCAGCGACTTGGCGTCGCCGAGGTTGTTGGAGATGTCGATGATCCGGAGCGCATCCAGGGCGGCGAAGGCCGCCGCCTTGGCCTCGGCGTCCCCGGCGTCCAGCGTGAAGGTGACGACGCTGCCCCCTCCGGTCATCTGCTGCAGCGCGAGAGCGTGCTGCGGGTGGCTCGGCAGGAAGGGGTAGCGCACCGCGGCGACGGCCGGATGCGCCTCCAGCCACTCGGCGATGCGCAGGGCGGAGGCGCACTGGTGCATCACGCGGAGCCGCATGGTCTCGAGGCCCTTCAGCAGCACCCAGGCGTTGAAGGGGCTGAGCGAGGGTCCCGTGTGCCGCATCAGGGGCTCGACCATGCCGCGGATGTAGGAGGTGCGCCCGAGGATCGCGCCCCCGAGCACGCGGCCCTGTCCGTCGATGTGCTTGGTCGCCGAGTAGACGACGATGTCGGCGCCGAGCGGGATCGGCCGCTGCAGCAGGGGCGTCGCGAAGACGTTGTCGATGATCACCTTCGCGCCGGCGGCATGCGCCATCTCGCAGACGGCCGCGATGTCGATCAGCTCCTGCATCGGGTTGGAGGGCGACTCGAAGAAGACGGCCGCGGCCGGAGTGGCCAGGGCGTCGCGCCACTGGTCGAGATCGTGGCCGTCGACGAAGGTCGTCTCGATGCCCCAGCGCGGCAGGAGGTCGGCGAGGATGATGAAGCACGAGCCGAACAGCGCGCGCGAGGCCACCACCCGGTCGCCGGTCTCGAGGATCGCGATCAGCGAGTTGAACACGGCCGCCATGCCGCTGGCGGTGGCGAAGCAGTCCTCGGCACCCTCGATCAGCCGCAGGCGCTCCTCGAAGGTCGTGACGGTCGGGTTGCCGTAGCGCGAGTAGACGTAGTGCTCGACCTCTCCGGCGAAGGCGGCCTCCGCCTCGGCGGCCGAGGCGTAGGTGTAGCCCTGGGTGAGGAAGAGCGCCTCGGAGGTCTCGGCGAAGCCGGTGCGGTTGAGTCCACCGCGCACCGCCGCGGTGTCGGGGCGCCAGTCCTGCGCGCTCACTCCGCCTCGTCCGGGTCGCGCACGACCGCCTGGGCCACGATCACGCGCCCGCCGTTGGAGGTCAGGGCCGGGCCGCCGTGGAGGCGCCAGCCCTCCTCGAGGGCGGCGCTGACGCGCTCGCAGAAGGAACGGTCGTCGGGGCCCGTGAGGACCCGGTAGCGCAGGGGGGAGTCGTCGCTCATGGCGACAGGTTCTCAGACGGGGCGGCCGGATGCGCGCCGTCCTCGCCGATCGCCTCCTCCGGCGGGCCGTACCCGCCCCCTCCGGGGGTCTCGATGCCGATCACGTCGCCGGGGCGCAGGGAGCCCCGCCACTTGGCCGGCAGCGGCCGGCCGTTGAGGGTCGTGCGCCCGGGTCGCCCGTCGCCGCCGCCCTCGCGGCCTTCCGGGCCGCGCGCGCGCCGCTCTGCGATGACCGAGACGTCGGCCTCCACCAGCACGCGCACCCGCCGCTCGACGCCGTCGCCCCCCCGGTGGGCGCCCGGCCCGCCGGTGCCCCGCCGGAGGCGGTAGGCCTCCACGGTCAGCGGATAGGCGACCTCGAGCGCCTCGACGGGGGTGTTGAGGGTGTTGCTCATCGCCACGTGCACCCCCGAGGGCCCGTCGGCGTCCGGCGAGGCGCCCTGCCCGCCGCCGATCGTCTCGTAGTAGGTGAACCCGGCGCCGCCGATGGTCAGGTTGTTCATCGTGCCCTGGCCCTGCGCGGGCACGGGCACGGCCTGCCCGAGGGCGGAGAAGACCGCGTCCACGATCCGGCTGGAGGTCTCCACGTTGCCCCCCGCGACGGCGGCGGGGGCACGTGCGTCGACCAGGCTCCCCGGCGGCGCGAGCACCGTCACGGGCGCGAACGCGCCCGCCGAGGCGGGGATGTCGGGGTCGGTCAGGCAGCGCAGGACGAAGTAGACCGCCGAGCGGGTGACCGCGGGCGGGCAGTTGCAGTTGCCCGGGCCGGTGGGGTCGGTGCCGGCGAAGTCGACCGTCATGGAGTCGCCGGCGATGGTGACGGCCACGCGGATCCAGAGGTTCCCCTCGGTGACGCCGTCGCCCTCGAGGGCCTCGGCCGCCTCGTAGCGCCCGTCGGGCATGGCGGCGATCGCCGCGCGGGTGCGGCGCTCGGCGTAGTCGAAGAGGGCGGTGAAGGCCGCGCGCACGCGGTCCGGCCCGTGTCGCTCGGCGACCTCCTGCAGGCGCCGCTCGGCCAGCCGGTGCGCGGCGAGCTGGGCGCGCAGGTCGCCCTCGCGCTCGGCCGGCGTGCGGGTGTTGGCGAGCAGTAGGGCGATGACGTCCTCGACCGGCTCCCCGTCGCGCACGATCCGCACCGGCGGGATGACGATGCCCTCCTGCAGCAGCTCCCGCGAGCCGGCCGGCATGCTGCCCGGCGCCATGCCGCCCACGTCCGCGTGGTGCGCCCGGGTGACGGCGTAGGCCGCCGTGCGCCCGTCCAGGGCGATCGCGTTGATCATCGTCAGGTCGGGAAGGTGGGTGCCCCCGCGGTAGGGGTCGTTGACGAGCCAGACCTCGCCGGGCGCCGCACCGCGCGCCCGGACCGCCGCCACGGCCTCGGGCATCGCGCCCAGGTGCACCGGGATGGAGGCCGACTGCACCACCATGCGCCCCGCGTCGTCGAAGATCGCCGTGCTGCAGTCGCGCCGCTCCTTGATGTTGGGGCTGAAGGCGCTGCGCACGAGGGCCGCCCCCATCTCCTCGGCGACGGCCCGCAGGGCGTTGGCCATCACCTGCAGCGTGATCGGGTCGAGGCTCATCCGCGCTCCATCCGGATCGACCCGACGCCGTCCACCCGCGCGGTCCAGCCCTCGCCGACCCAGCAGGTGGCGCCCTCCATGGGGATCACCGTCGGCCCCGCGACCCCGGGGCCCTCCGCGCCACCGGGCAGCTCCGGGTCGGCGCCCGGGCGTTCGGCGGCCAGGCGCAGCGTGACGGCCTCCACGGCCCGCCCGGGGTCGGCGTCGCCGTAGCGCTCGCGGTGGGCATCGTGGAACGCCTGCGCCAGGGAGGCCTCCGGGGCGGCGGGATCCCAGGGGATGGTGAGCGCGTGGCTCTGGCCCGCATAGCGGCAGTCGGCCGCCGCCTGCACCGGCGCGCCCGGCAGGTCGTGGGCGGCGTGCTCCCGCAGGGGGGAGAGCATCCCCGCGAGCCCGGCCCCCGCGTCGACCGGGGCGAGCACGGTCTGCACGTAGTCGCGCCGCTCGCCCGCCATCACCAGGCCGAGCGCGGCCAGCACCCCGGCCGCCGGCGGTGCGAGCACGGTCCGCACCCCGAGCTCGTCGGCGACCGCGCAGGCGTGCAGGGGTCCCGCCCCGCCGAAGGCGATCAGCGTGGCCTCGCGCGCGTCCTCGCCGCGCTCCACGCTCACCAGGCGCAGGGCGCGCACCATCTCCTGCACGGCCACGGTGAGGATCCCCTCGGCGCACTCCTCGACGCCGAGCCCGAGGCGCCGCGCCAGGCCGCCCACGGCGGCGCGGGCGGCGTCGGCGTCGAGACGGATCGCGCCGCCGAGGGGCTCACGCAGCGGCAGCCGCCCGAGCACCACGTCGGCGTCGGTGACCGTGGGCTCGGTCCCCCCCAGGCCGTAGGCCGCCGGGCCGGGGCGCGCCCCCGCGCTCTGGGGGCCGACGCGCAGCGCGCCTCCCGAGTCGGCCCAGGCGATGCTGCCGCCGCCCGCCGACACCGTCGCGACGTCCAGTACCGGCAGGTGCAGGGGGTGCCCCGCGATGACCGTCCTGCTTGTGCGGGCGGGCTCTCCGTCGGTGACGAGCGCCACGTCGCACGAGGTGCCGCCCATGTCGAAGGTGAGGGCGAGGCGGCGGTCCTCGCGCGCCGCCAGCCGGGCCGCCCCGATGACCCCCCCGGCGGGGCCGCTCAGCACCGTCCAGGCGGCGTGCTCGGCGGAGTCGGCGATGGGCAGCACGCCGCCGCTCGACTGCATGATCGCCGGCGACGGGAGCCCCGCGGCGGCCGCGCGCTCGCCCAGGCGTCCGAGGTAGCTGCGCAGCACCGGCGTCAGGTAGGCGTCCACGACCGTCGTGGAGATCCGCTCGTACTCGCGGATCTCGGGCAGGACCTCGCTCGAGGCGCTCACGTGGACGCCGGGAAGCGCCTCGCGCAGCGCGGCGGCCACGGCGGCCTCGTGCTGCGGGTGCGCGAACGCGAACAGCAGCCCGACGGCGACCGCCTCCGATCCGTCGGCGCGGACCGCGGCCACCGCCCGCTCCAGCGAGGCCGGGTCGAGGGGCGTGATCACCCCGTGCGGCCCGCAGCGCTCGGTGACCTCGTGCGTGCGCGCGTGCGGCACCAGCGGCGGGGAGTGGTGGGCGTCGAGCCGGTAGAGGTGCGCGCGGTCCTGGCGGCGGAGCTCCAGGACGTCGCCGAAGCCCTCGGTGGCGATCAGGCTCGTACGCGCTCCCGTGCCCTCGAGCAGGGCGTTGGTGCCGACGGTCATGCCGTGGGCGAAGCGCGTCACGTCCGCGGGCCGCAGCCCGGCACGCGAGAGCACCGCCGTCACGGCGGCGATCACGCCCTCGCTCTGATCGGCCGGCGTCGTCGGCACCTTCGCGGTGATCAGGCGGCCGCCGGTGATCAGTGCCGCGTCGGTGAAGGTGCCACCGACATCGACGCCCACGAGGTGCTCCGCGCCTATCATCGCGGCGACTCTAGTGGAGGAGCACCGATCCGCCCCGCCCGCGCCGCCGCCATCGCCCTCGCCTGGGCCGTCCTGCCCGCGCTCGTCCCCGTCTCCGGCGTCGCGGCCCCCGTCGCTCCCGGAGGGCTGCTGGCGGAGAGGGCGCGCGAGTTGTCTCCGGGGCCGCCCAACGGCGACCTGGCAGCGGGCCTCGAGGGCTGGCTCGTGGAGGGGCGCGACACGCCGGCGCTGCTCGCCCCGGGAGCACGGCTGGCGGGGAACGTCACCCTCGTGTCGCCTCCGGTGCTGCTGCCGCCCGGGGCGCAGACGCTGCGGGTGGCCCTGCGCGCTCCGGGTGGCGGCGGCCTCGTCCGGGTGCGGGCGCGGCCCGAGGACGGCGCGCCCGAGGCGGTGCTGGCCGACCTGGAGCCCGGCGCCGCCCGGCGCTCGTGGCCCGTCCCGGTGCCCGCCGCCCTCACGGGCCGGGTGGTGCGGATCGTCGTCGATCCGGTGCCTGCGCTCGGGACCACGATCGACGTGCTGCGCGTCGGGCCCGTGACCGCTCCGCTGCCGGGCTGGACGGTGTGGAGCGGGACCCTCGAGGTGGCCGGCACCGCGGGCCGGCACGCCGTCACGGTCGCGGGCGCCCCGCTCGCGATCGCCTCGCCGTCGTACCGGATCGTCCCCGGCCCGCGCCGGCGGACCGTCTCGGTCGGCCTGCGCGGCGACGGCGTGGTGCGGCTGACGGTCGCGGGCCGCACCGCGGTCCGCCGCGCCGGGCCGGCGTGGCGCGAGGTGTCGGTCACGTTGCCGCGCCGCGGGCGCACGCGCATCGCGCTGCGGATCACGGCCACGCCGGGAGCGGGGACGCTGCTCCTGCGCGATCTCGGCGTCGTCCGGCGGGAGCGCGCCCGCCGGTAGGCCTAGAAGCCCTGCACCGTGGGGCGGAGCATGATCTCGTTGACGTCCACGTGGGCCGGCTGCTCCACCGCGAACGCGATCGCGCGCGCGACGTCCTCGGCCGTGAGCTGCGCGCCGCCGACCGGTTCGTCGTAGAAGGCGGTCTCGACGGTCCCCGGTGAGATCAGCGTGACGCGCACGCCGGTGCCGTCGAGCTCCTGGCGCGCGGCCTCCGACATCGCCGTGACCGCCCACTTGGTCGCCGAGTAGAGCGAGCCGGGTGCCACCTTGCGGCCGGCCACCGAGCCCATCAGGAGCAGGTGGCCCTGTCGCTCGCGCAACTGCTCGATGCACGCGCGAACGGTCAGCGCGGCGCCGTAGACGTTGGTGAGGACCATCTCCCGCCAGTGCTCGGGCGACTCGGCGAGGAAGCCGCGCTTCGCGCCGAAGCCGGCGTTCGCGAAGGCGACGTCCACCCCGCCGAAGGCGTCCACGGCACGGGCGACCAGCGCCTGCTGCTGCTCCCACTCGGTCACGTCGCACTCGACGGCCAGCGCGCGCTCCGGGCCCCCGAGCTCGGCCGCGAGCGCCTCGAGGCGGTCGAGCGAGCGGGCGGCGAGCACGAGGCGGTGGCCGGCGCCCGACAGGGCCCGCGCGGTCGCCTCACCGATCCCGCTCGACGCGCCGGTGATCAGGACGACCCTGCCGGATGTCACGTTCTCAGCCCTCGATGCGGCGGGCGTAGGCCGTCGGGAACTCCGGGCGGAGCCTGACGGACTGCGCGATGGCGGTCTCACGAGATCCGTATCTGCCCGAGAAGACCACCCAGTAACCCGGTCGCAGGTCGGAGAAGTCCGACGAGAAGAGCACGCCCGCCGGGTCGCCCGCCGCCGCCACCCGGCCCTTGGCCGAGCGCGCGTCGCGCTCGCTGCGCGTGGATGCGAGGATCGCGGTCCACGCGGTCACGCCGATCGGCCAGTCCGACGACCCGTCGGCCTCCTCCTCGGTGGTCGTGGGGATCTCCTCGGTGGTCGGCTCGAAGTCCGTCGTCGGCGCGGTGGTGGGGACGCTCGTGGGGCCGGTGACCGTGTCGAACCCGGTCGTCGAGGGCAGGGTGCCCGTCGTGAACCCGGGGGTCGTCGGGGTCGTCCCGCCGGGGGCGGTGGGCACCGTGAACGAGGTGTCGGCCGGCAGCGACCCGGTCGCCGGGCCCGTCGGCAGGGGGGTCGTGGGCACCGTGCCGGTCGGGACCAGCGGGATCGTCGCCGAGGTCGTGCCCGTCGCGGTGCCGGTCTCGCCCCCGTCGTCCGCCACCGCGAACGCGAGCGCGCCGGCGCCGAGGCCGAGCACGACCATGCCGCCGGCCAGCAGCGCCGCCGTGCGGCCGCCACGCCGGAGCCGCGGGGCGAGCGGGGTCGGCGACCCGCACTCCAGGCAGTAGGTCTGGTCCGGCTCCAGCTCGGCGCCGCACACCGCGCACGCCGGGGGCGGGGGAGGGGCGTCGTCGCCGGGGGGCGCCTCGCCCGGCCGGTCCGGGGGCCCCTCGCCGCCACCGCCGGTCCCGGGTGCGAACCATCGGTCGGCGCCCTCCCAGCCGGTCGGTCGCGGGCCGCTCACAGCGGGCCGGGGGAGGCGATGACGGCGGTCGGCTGATCGTCGCCGCCGATCGGCGGGGGCACGACCTGGGTGCCGCACTGCCAGCAGAAGCGGGCCTCGGCCCGGAAGGGCGTGCGGCAGACCAGGCAGCAGCCGAACGCGGGGTCGGCCGGCGCGGCGGTGCGCCGCTCCCGCCGCTCGCGCTCCACCTCGCTCAGGCGGGCGTCGATGTCGCGCACCGTGTCGTCGATCTTGGCCACCTCGCCCGCGCGGAGGCGCATCACGCCCTCGGGCAGCTGGTCGCGGCGGTAGAGCTCGAAGGCCAGGCCGCCCAGGTGGTAGACGGCCTCCTCGCGCTCCGACAGCAGGCGGCGCCGGTCGCGGCGCAGGCGCCGGGGGCCCGACGCGGACGGGATCGACGCGACGGAGGCGTCCGGGGCGTCTCCGGCGGGCGGTTCCGTCGTCCCCGGACCGGCAGGCGCGCCCTCGGCGTCCGCCTGCGCGGCGTCGTCCTCCGTCGTGGGCCGGGTCCGGCGCAGGCCCCAGCGACGTGGCGCGCGGGGCTCCTCGGGCGACCCGGGGGCGGCGGCGTCGGCCGCGGGCGGGTCGGCGGGCGCGGGCTCGGCGGGTGGCGTGGGCTCGCTCGTCACGGGCCGCATGGTAACGGGCGCCCCGGAGCGTGCCCGTAACGGTGTCGCGGCGCGTCGCATATCCTGCGCGCGTGAGTGCCGATCCCGCGCTGGAATGGAGCATCCAGCCCTTCGGGCCCGCCCTCCGGGCGGCGCTGACGGCCCGGGGGATGAGCTTCCGCGACCTCGAGAGCCGCTCCCTCGTTCCGGTCGGGAACCTGCACGACCACGTCTCGGGCAAGCGGGGCGTCCCGGGCGACGATCTCATGCGCCGGATCGCCGAGGGCGTCGGCGTGGAGCCGGCGTACTTCCGCGAGTGGAGGGAGCGGCGGCTGCTCGAGGCCCTGCACGGCGTTCCCGAGCTCGAGCTGGAGCTGTCGCGGCGCGTGGCGGAGGGGCGGCTCGCCTGGCCCCTCGCGTCCGAGTGAGCGCGGCCCGGCCCTGAGGGCCGCGCTCGTCACGGGTGGGACCGGCCTCGTGGGCCGGGCGCTGGTCGCCCGCCTGCGCGAGGACGGCGTCCGCGTGCTGGCGACGGCGCGCACGCTGGAGGCCGGCCGCGTGCTGGCCGAGGCGGGCGCCGATCCGCTGCACACCGATGCCCGCAACCTGGGCGCGTGGGAGCGCGAGACGGCCGACGCCGAGGTGGTCTTCCATCTCGGGCTCCCGCGCCTCGATCCGCCGTTGCGCGCCCGGGCGGCGCGCCGGCGCGCGGGTCCGGCGGGCGAGGCCGCCGCGGCCGTCGGCGACCTCGCGGCCGGCCGGCCCGTGGTGATGCTCTCGAGCGGGCTCCTCTACGGCGACCGGACGTCCCCGGCGGTCGACGACGATCCGGCCGGGCGCCACCTGGCCGCCGCGGCCGCCGCGGCCGCCGCCGAGGCGGCCCTCGCCGGACGCGACCTGCGGGTGGTGCGGGTGCCCTGGGTGGTCGGGCCCGGCGGCCTGGCGCGCGACCTGATCGTCGGCCTGCGCATCGGCAAGTACCGCATCGTGGGCAGCGGCGAGAACCGGTGGACGTTCGTCTCGGCCGAGGACGCCGCCGAGGCACTGCTCGCCACCCTCGCCGCCCCGCCGGGGGTCTACAGCGCGGCCGAGGCCGACGCGACCACCCAGGAGGAGGTGGTGAACCTCGTCTGCACCGTCCCGGGGCACCGCCGGCCCGACCGGCTCCCGCCCCGCTTCGCCGCGCTGTCGATGGGCGCGGCGGTGAGCGAGGCGCTCTGCGCCTCGATGTGGGTCGCCACCGGACGTCTCGCGGAGTACGGCTGGAGCCCCCGCCGGCACTGGCGGGAGGCCCTGGTCACCCTTGCGGAGGGATCCCTTCCGCTTCCCCGGCGCTGAGGGGCACGGAGGCCGACATGGTCCGGTCGCCGACCCGGTAGAGGACATCCAGCTTGTCGCCCTTGAGATCCCCGTACACGCCGATGCCGATCGCGAGCATCACGGAGCGCCCGAAGCCGAGCTTGGGCTGGGCCCTCAGCGGGCGGCTGAAGCGCAGGTACGGCCCGTCGACCGTGAAGTCCTCGCCCTCGGCCCACTCCTCGCCGTTGACGTAGACGCGTACGGGCGGCTCGGCGCCCGCCGGCAGAAGGGCCGAGCGGACGTGGGTGTCGGCGGGCTCCATGGGGGCGGCACAGTACCGCACCGCTAAAGGGGCGTCCGCGAGGGCCGATTTCAGCCCTGCCGCATTTGCGTCCCGCGCCGATGCCGTTCCCGATCCCCGATCCGAGGCACCCCACATGGCGTTCCTTCGCTCACGACTCCTCCGCCGGACGGTCACCGCCGCCCTGCTGTCGCTCGTCGCGTTCGCGGCGTTGCCCGGCATGGCCGGCGCGGCCCAGCCGGCGACGCTCCGGCTGGTGGCCACCGACCCGTCGTTCGGCTCGACGACCGTCACGATGCCGAATGGAACCCGCGTGACGGGCCCCCTGAGCCTCTTCAGGCTCCGCGTCACGCCGACGGGCGGCTCGGCCGTCGAGCGACCCGGATTCTGCGTCGACGCGCTGCACTCGATCTCCCCGGGGATCAACTACTCCGTGAGCCTGCGCACGGCGGCCGACGACCCGCGGCTGGCGACGGCGCGCTACGCCGAGGCGGGATGGCTGATCCAGCAGGCCGAGAGCCTGGTCGCGGCGGCCCCGGCCGGCGCGCGCAGCCTGGAGGCCGGCGCCCTCCAGACGGCCGTCTGGCAGCTGACCGACCAGGCCCGCGAGGTCGACCCGACCTCCAACGCCACCCTGAACGCCCGCACCGCGGCGCTGCGCGCCCTGGCGGCGGGCCGCTCGATCGGCGGTCCGGTCACGATCACGCGCGCCATGGACCGCGGCTGCGCCGGGCGCGGCTCGGTCGCCCTCGCCCTGACCGGCACGCCCGGCAGCACGGCGACCCTCGCGGTCGCCGGCGGCGCCGGCACGGTCAGCCCCACCGAGGTGCGCTTCGGGGCCGACGGCACGGCCCAGGCCTCCGTCAGCTCGGCCACCGCCGGCAGCGTCTCGGTGACGGTGCGCGCCGAGGGCGGCACGCTCACCCGCATCGCCCGCACGAGCGGCACGGTCAGCACCCCGCAGGAGACCATGGTGCTGATGCCCCAGTCGTACTCGGCGAGCACGTCGGTCGTGTTCGACGACTGCCCGGTGATCCCGTTCGAGGACCCGACCACCCCGACGACGCCCTCGACCCCCCTCGCCCCCCTCGAGACCCCGGCCGAGAAGCCGTCCACCCCCGTCACCCCGGCGCGTCCCGCGCCGCGCACCCCGGCGCAGTCCGGCCCCCGCTTCACCGTCACCAAGAAGGGCCCGGCATCGGTCCGCGCCGGCCAGCAGGCGCGCTACACGATCACCGTGGCCAACCGCTCGGGCGCGGCGCTCCGCGACCTCACCGTCACGGACGACCTGCCCACGGGCATGTCGCTGACCGGCCTCCCGGCGGGCTCGCGCCTGCGCGGCGGCGACGTCGTGTGGACTCTCGGCTCCCTGAAGGCGGGCGGCACCCGCACGCTGCACGTCAACGTCCGCCTCGACGCCGACATCTCCGGGCGCCGCTGCAACCGGGTCAGCGTCACCGACCCGGGCACCTCCGGCGAGGCGGGTTCGGGGACCGCCCGTCTGACGCGTACCGCGACGGCCTGCACGAGGGTGCAGGCCGTGAACCGCCGGATCCTCCCGGCCGTCACCTCCTGAGCGCGGCCGGGGGGCGCATCCGCGCCCCCCGGCCCGTCTAGTGGAGCGTCCACCAACGTTGCTGGTGTTCTGGCCGCGAGAATCCCGCGGGGCAAGGACGCAGGGAGATCGCATAGCTGAGGCTATGCGTTCCAGAACCCGGCGGAGGTTGGTTGACGCTCCACTAACTCGGGCCGGCGGGCACGTCGGGCGGGTTGGGGCCCGTCTGGGCCACCGGTGGCTCGGACGGCGCGGGGGCGGGAGCCGGCACGACGTCGACGACGCCCACGTCGACCGTCGTCACCGTCAGGCCGGTGGCGAACTCCACGCGGTCGATGACACGGGCGCGCACCTCGTCGACGACCCGCGGTATCGCGACGCCCTCGCGGACCACGAGGCGGATGTCCACCGACGCCCGGCCGTCGGCGACCCGCACGCTCGCCCCGCCGCGCCGGCGCTCGGACGCCCGCACCCAGCCGCGCCGCGGGTGACCGCCGCGCAGGTCGTCCACGCCCTCGACCTCGCGCGCCGCCGACGCGGCGACCTTGGCCACGATGCCGTCGGCGATCCAGGTCGCGCCGGTGCCGGGCTCCTCCACGGCGGGGGGTGCGCCGGTGACGACGGTCGGCTCGGAGTCGGTGTCCACGTTCGGCCTCCTCGGGGGTTCGACCGAGTGTGCCCGATCGGCGGCCGGCATCCTCCAGGGCCGGTCACACCACCCCCCGGGGCCGCCCTGCGGCGGTCGGGGGGTGGTGGGCGGTCAGCCGGGCGACACCGCCATGCGCCGGCCGGTGTCGGCCTTGGCGCCCATACGCTTCAGCCACCGCGCATGGGAGGCCACCGCGCTCCAGATCGTCGCGTGGCTCTGGTACCTGACCCCGTACTCCTCGCAGGTCTCGCGCACGATGGGCGCGATGTCCGGGTAGTGGATGTGGCAGACCCGGGTGAAGAGGTGATGCTCGATCTGGAAGTTGAGTCCGCCCAGGTACCACGCCAGGAACGGGTTCCCCGGGGCGAAGTCGACCGTGGTCTCGACCTGGTGGCGCGCCCACTCGGTGCGACCCGCCTCGCCCATCGCGTCGATGCTCGAGAACTCCGCCTCCTCGAGGCAGTGGGCCAGCTGGAAGACGATGGCGATGGTGAAGGCCAGGACGAACGAGGTCGCCAGGAACGCGACGGCCACCTGCCAGACCGGGTGGAACAGCAGGGGGATCACGATCGACCAGGCGACGAAGACGGCCTTGCCCGCGACGAGGCCGAAGAGCTCCCGGCCCCGCGGCCAGCGCAGGGGCGTCAGGCCGACCTGGCCGCGCAGCATCAGGCCGAGGTCGCCGACCGTGTGCCACTTCACCGAGAAGAGGCCGTAGAGCGGCCAGATGTAGACGTGCTGGAAGCGGTGGAACCAGCGCCGCTTCTGATCGGGCGCGAGGCGGGCCAGCGGGAGCTGCTCGATGTCCGAGTCGGCGCCCGCGATGTTCGTGAAGGTGTGGTGCACGACGTTGTGCTTGGTGCGCCAGACGTAGGAGCTCGCGCCGATCACGTCGAGCGACCAGCGCATGGTCCTGTTCACGTTCCGGTTCGGGCTGTAGCTGCCGTGGTTGGCGTCGTGGGTGATGCTGAAGCCGATCCCCGCGAGGGCGAGGCCGAGCGACACGCACAGCAGCGCCGCCTGCCACCAAGTCGAGGCCGCGAACACCAGCAGCGCCCACGAGACGACCGTCCAGATGATCAGGACGGCGGTCTTGGCGTACATCCGGCGGTGTGCGCGTCTCGCGCGCCCGGGCTCGGCCAGATGCGCGCGCACCCGTGCCTTGAGGTCGGTGTAGAACTCACCGCCGCCGTCGAAGTCGATCGTTGAAGACAATCCGGGTCCCGTCGTGAGGCGCGTCCGGCGCCGTGCCGCCGCGCATGTTCGGTCCACCTAACTTCGTGCGCCCGGGAGTCTAGCGGCCCCCGGAAGCGCAACAGCGGGCGGGCGTGTCGGCCCCTGGCGCCGCGGCGCACCGCGGTGCGAGAGTCGCCGGGTCCCCCTGCGACTACCCGCGATCCGCCGATGGCATACCCGACCGCCTGCGCGGCGGCCCTCGCCGCCCTCATCCTGGCGTGCTCCGGCGGTGGCGGGGGCGCGGGGAACCTCCGGCGGGGCTTCGGCGGAGCCGCGACGTGGCCGCTCCGGTGAGCGATCCGGGCGCGCCCGGTTGGAAGGAGGGCCGAGGCAGCCGTTAGACTCGCCCCCATGATGAGATCGAGCGACGTCGTGGACGCGGATCCGGCCGAGGCGCTCGACCCGTCGATGCTCCGGAGGGTCGATCTGCCGACCGTCCGCAAGGGGTACGAGCCGGCCCAGGTCACGGGCCTGCTCGCCGCCGCCGCCGACGCGCTCGACGAGGCGCGGGCCCAGGCCGTCGCCCTGCGCCACCGGCTCGGAGAAGCCGAGGCCGCCGCCGCCGAGGCCACCTCACTGCGCTCGGCCGCGGTGGAGGCCGAGCGGCGTCACGCCGCGCAGGAGGAGGAGCTCGCGCGTCTGAGGACCGCCGCCGAGGGTGTCGCGGAGGTCGATTCCCTGCGGGCCCAGGCCCGGGCCGCCCAGGAGCGGATGGAGGCGCAGCAGCGGGAGCTGCAGGAGGTGATCGCCGCGGCCGCCGCCGGCTCGGAGGCGCGCGACGCCGCTGTGCGCGAGCGCGACGCCGCCGTCGAGGAGCTCGAGCGGATGCGCGCCGCCCTGCCGACCGAGGACGACCTGATGGCCCTCGTCGGCGACGCCGCCGGCTCGGTGCTGAAGGCCGCCCAGGATTCGGCGGCCACGCTCAGGGCCGACGCCCAGTCCGAAGCCGAGTCGATCGTCGCCACCGCGCGCGCCACCGCGGCCTCGACGGTGAGTGCGGCCGAGGAGGAGGCGCTCGAATACCGGCGCGCCTCGCAGGAGCGCGCGGACGCCATCCTGGCCGAGGCCCGCCAGGACGCCGAGGCGATGAAGCGCGACGCGCAGAACGCCGCGCGCCTCAGCCGCGAGGAGGCCGACTACGAGACCACCGAGACCCGGCGCGCGGCCGACGAGCACTCGGCGACCGTGCGCACGGAGGCCGACCGCTACGCCAACGACGTCCGGTCGGCCGCCGACCGCGACGGACGGCGGATCGTCGCCGAGGCGCAGGCGACCGCCGCCGCGAAGGTGGCGGGCGCGGAGGCCCTGGCCGTGGAGACGCGCGAGGCGGCCGATGCGCGCGCCCGCGAGTCGGCCGCGGAGCTGTCCGCCGTCCGCGAGCAGGAGCTGACGGCCATCCGCCACATGCGCGACGTGCGCGAGGCGCTGACCCAGCACCTCTACGCGACGCAGAACAACCTCGAGGACGTCCTCAACCAGGTCGTCAGCGACAGCTTCCCCGCGCTCGGCAGCGGCGAGCCGTCCGAGCCCGAGGGAGAGGTCGTCGAGGAGGAGCCGCCGCCCGCGCCGCCCCGGCGCTCCCGCGCGGCGTCGGGCACCACGCGCAAGAGGTCCTCCCGCCGCACCTCCTGACCGCGGCGCCGGCGCCGGCCCGCGCGCTCAGATCGGCCCGGTGCGACGCCGATGACTGACGTCGTAAGGGGTCTTGGAGGCGGAGGCGGATGGAACCACGAACCGGCATGAGCGAGGGCGAAGCCGCCGGCGCGGAGCGCAGCTTCGGCATCGACGAGCTGTTCTTCTCGACGACGGACCCCGGCGGCCGCATCCTGACCGGCAACCCCGTCTTCGCACGCGTCTCGGCCTACACCGCGCAGGAACTGCGGGGTCGGGCCCACAACGTCGTCCGGCACCCGGACATGCCGCGACTGGTCTTCCGCATCCTCTGGCGCCATCTGCGCGACGCGGCGCCGGTCGCGGCCTACGTGAAGAACCGCGCCAAGGACGGCCTCCCCTACTGGGTGGTCGCCACCGTCGTGCCCCTCGAGGACGGCTTCCTGTCGGTCCGCTTCAAGCCGTCGAGCCCGACCTTCGATCTGATCCGGGGTCTCTACGACGACCTCCGTGAGGTCGAGGACCGGATCGAGGCCGGAGGGGGGACGCGCGACGCCGCGATCGATGCCTCCGAAGGGCACCTGACCGAGGTGCTCGCCGGACTCGGGCTCCGCGACTACGACGACCTGATGCACCGACTCCTGGTGGAGGAGATGCGAAGCCGCGAGGATCTGCTGACCGGTAGCCCGGCCTGGGCGGCGCTCTGGGCCCGCACCCCCGGCGAGCGCCACGGGGATTCCAGTCACGCCGCCCTAGTCCGTACCCTGGAGGGTTTCCGCGACGCCCACGGGCGCATGGACGAACGCTTCTCCGACGTCCAGGAGTACGCCCGCCTGAACGATGCGCTCGGCAACCGCTCGCGTGACCTCGTCGGCGAGATGCACCTGCAGTCCCTGAACATGGTTCTGGCGGCCGCCCATCTCGGCGACAGCGCGGCCGGAATCGGCGTCGTCGCCCGCCTCATGGGCGCGGAGGCCGATGCCGGCACGGCCCTGACCGCGCGGCTCAACGAACGCGGCGACGCCCTGGGGACGCAGCTACGCGAGCTCGGCTTCCGTATCGGGATCGCACGGCTGCTCGCCGAGATGGCGGTGTTCTTCTCGTACGAGATGCTGCACCGGCCGCCGAACGCCTCCGCCGCCGACGACGGGGACCTGGCGGGCAACGTGGCGCTGCTCGCGGTGGCGCTCTCCGACAGCCTTGCGCACATCGGGCGCGCGGCAGGAGACCTGGAGCGCGCCCTCAGGCGCACGATCGCCGACATCGCCGACCTCTCCCGCCTGCTCGGCGTCCTGGCCGCGCTGCAGCTCAACGGGACGATCGAGGCCGCGCGTATCGACGGCGCCGTCGGCGTCGGCCAGATGCTCTCCGAGATGGCCGACCAGGTGACGGCCGCCCAGGCCGAGGTGAGGGAGCTCGCGAGCGCCGCGGCCGCCGCCCGCGCCCGTGCCCGGAGCGGCGCCGCGGACGACGGCCTGGAGCACGATCTGCAGGAGATCGTGCGAGAAGCGGCGCTACTCAAGGTCTGAGCGCCGGCGCCCGCCCGCTAGATGAGTGATTCCACGGACATCGCCGTGGAGACGGGGTTCGAGGCAGAGAGGTCGAAGTCGGCGGTGCCAAGTACGACACCGCCTACCCGG
>LNFM01005469.1_pt1 | contig 21948 bp, 22 predicted proteins | sample 596031 | NCBI WGS metagenome assembly LNFM01 (sample SAMN04254537, study PRJNA301005) | activated carbon metagenome | isolation source: dual media filters at the Ann Arbor, Michigan drinking water treatment plant | place: USA: Ann Arbor
CACTGGTGACGCCGGATAGATGTTGGCACCCAAGTTCGCCGGAAAACTGCTCAAATCGCTTGCACCGGGAGAGCCGTCCATAGATGTAGTACGTTTGCTCCGAGATCCGGAAGCTGCGGCAGATCTTGCCCACCGTCTCGCCCTGCCCGAGCCGCACCTCCGCCTCGCGCAGAGCCGCGATGATCTCCTCTGTCGATTTGCCTTTCCGTGCCATGTCCGGGTCTCCCTTCGAGAGATTGGAAATAGCCGGATTCGCACCCTTCGCTCGGTATCAGATCAGGAGGGCAGGCCAATCGGTGTGAAGACGCTCTTCATCGAACCCGGCAGCTCATGGGAGAACGGCTACTGCGAGAGCTTCAACTCCAAGCTCCGAGACGAACTGCTGGCGGCGGAAGCATTCTCGACGATCCAAGAGGCACAGGTCCTGATCGAGCACTGGCGGCGTCACTACAATGCGATCAGGCCGCACTCATCGTTGGGTTACCGGCCACCGGCGCCCGAGACGATCTTGCCGCCAGCATCCAATCTGACCTACGCTGTGCTTCAGCAGCCCAGATGCTGGTCACCACCGGCCGGATTCTAACTTAATCCCTGGTATCGCGATAAGGGGCAGGCCAATGGCGCGCGCGGTCCAGCAGCGCTCGATGCTTTCGCGGCTCGCGCTCGGCAGCGATCCCGTGCGCCGCGCGATCTACATCGTCGGCGTGGTGCCGGCGGTCTGGTATTTCTATGCGGGCATCAACAATCAGCTCGGCGCCGATCCGCTGAACGTGCTGGAACGGGCGCTCGGCTTGTGGGCGCTGCGCTTACTCGTCGCCGGCCTCGCGATCACGCCGCTGCGTCGGCTCGGCGGGCCCAATCTCATCCGCTACCGTCGCGCCATCGGGCTGCTCGCGTTCTATTACGCGGCACTGCATCTGACGACGTACCTGGTGCTCGACCAGGGGCTAGATCTCGCCGCGATCTGGGCGGACATCGTCAAGCGGCCGTACATCACGGTGGGCATGCTGGCGTTCATCGTGCTGGTTCCGCTGGCGGTGACCTCGAACGGGCCGTCGATCCGCCGCCTCGGCGCCCGCTGGAACAGCCTGCATCGTCTCGTCTACGTGGCTGCCGCCGCGGGCGCGCTCCACTTCATCATGCTGGTGAAGGTGTGGCCGCTCGAACCGCTGCTCTACGCCGCACTCGTCGCGGGGTTGCTGCTGTTTCGGTTTCATGCCTATGCCCGCAAACGATGGGGGCCCCAGCCCGCCGCCAAACGCGGGCGCACGCGGTCCACGGGCTGACGCCGTGCCAACGCCAACATTGCCGGTGTTCACTCTCTAAAATGAGTGCAGCGCATGCAGTAACTTTTGCGTGCCTTGAAGCCGGAGCCCCTGACCGTCTTCTCCGCGCTCTGCCTCTCCAACAAGACGGCGCTGCCTTGATCTTCAAGCTGGTCTACGCGTCGGCCACATCTCCCGGCTGTCACGCACCGCCGTCACCCGATGGCCGTGCGCGCTCAGGAAATTCGCCGCCAGATTGCGGATCTCGGCATCGTCGTCGGCGATCAGCACATGGGCGGCCGTGCCATCGCCAGATGCCGACTGATTGTGTTCCTCGCTCATGCTGACCGTTTCGTCCTTTCTTCACTCCGCCGGAGTCCAGCGTCAGCCCTCTGTATACTGCAACACTTGTCGCCAATGTTCACCCGGCCATGCCGGCGCCGCAGCAGGCCAAGCATCGTTCCGAGAACAGCGCGCTTTATCCCTTCATCAAGGTGATGAAAGACGAGGTTCGAGTCGATCGTGTCAAAACGGCGCTGGCAAGTGCGCCTGCCCGATCCGCCTCCTGCGCAAGGCCATCGACCAGCACAATCGTGCCCCCCGGTGGCTGTCGCACGTTGGCGTTCGACCTCGAGCATCGTACCTTCTGGATCGATACCGGTGATCTGCGCGCCGGACTCGACCTGCGCCAGCGCCACAGCCAGTGCGCCGCTGCCGCAGCCAATATCGAGGATGCTCTCGCCCGCTCTCGGCGCAACGAGCCTCACGAAGGCCGCCCACCAGGTCGCTTCGCGCATCGTCACGGCGACGACGCGGTCATAGAGGGCAGTTAAGCGGTGATAGCCGAGCGTCGGCACATAGGGCTTCGCGGGGCTATCCCCCTGTTGTGATTCGGAGTCTGTCAGCATCGGAGCCATCTCGCTCCCGGCGCGCCTCGCGGCAACGATCACCGCCGCTTGCGGACCGTTGGTTGGACGGCTGTCACGCGTGCGCCAAGCCTCGGAATGAACCCCGGCACTGTCTTCGCATGTCGCGATAGGCCTCGCCGAAAGGCGCTATGGCTTCCTGCTCCTCCTGCAGTGCTAATCGCACGTACATTCAGCACCGGGGACACAGCGAGTGTCAGCAGCCCAGGCCGCTGCAGCAGGAAGCCGAACATGCCCAGGGTGAAGCCCACGTATTGGGGACGGCGGACCCAGGCATAAAGCCCCGTGGTGGCAAGTGCGCCCTTGCGTTGCGCCTCGTAGAGCACGCGCCACGCGGCGGAAATGACGAGGCAGCTGGCGAGAATCAACCCGTTACACGGAAGATGGAAAGGCCCGAAATGCGGGTTCGCTTTCTAGCCGAGTCTCCAACAGATGACCGGCGTCATGCTGCAGCCAGCCCGACAGAAAATAGATGGCCAACGGAAAGCCATACATCTCGGTGAACAACCGCCATGGCCACCGTGTCCGCCGTGCACGGACACATGCAGTAGCGGACAGGCCAGCAGAAACAGATAGGGTATGGCACCGAGACTATGGCCTTGTGTTCCTCCTACAGCAGCGACGACGGCAAGGGCCGCAAAACCGAGGGACACGAGGAAGGCCCGCGATGACCAGAAGCTACCGCCGGTCGGCGCGTTACCGCCATGATGGGAATGATCGTCAGCGCTCATGATGTTCTCCCCTATTGTTTTTGGGTGGAATGTCCTCATGACCGCGGCCCCTGCACCATCTGGTGACCTTTGCCGCCGATCGGGATCTCGCGCAAAACCGTCAAGGTGGCGGCATCCACCACCCAGATCTTCGGCTCCTTGGCGCTCGATACGTAGATCTTACCCCGGCCGCGAACGACGGCCAGATGGTAGGGCTCGGGTGCGAGCGCCAAGGTGCGTCGCGGCTGCCCCTTGCGAGTGATGGCAACCAGCTTGTTGTCGTCCTGGACCGCCACGTAGCTCCAGTCGCTGTCATCGGACACATCGACACCGTGCGGATTGGCGCCGACGCGATACTCGCGGGTCCGGCGCGGATCGATGAGGTAGATCTCCGAAACCGTGCCGCTCTTGACGTTGTTGACGTAGAGATGCCGGCCATTGGGCGCCATTGCCAGATGCTCAGGCTCTTTGCCAACTTTGAAGGTCTGCACCACCTTCCAGGTCTTGGTATTGAGCGCGGTGACGGTGCCATTGCCGCCATTGCTGACATAGACGAGCGCGCCGTCGTTGCTGAACACCGCGTAGTTGGCTCCCGGTCCCGTCGCCACCAAGGGACGAGCCTCGAGGGTGACGAGATCGATTACGGTAATGCCGTTGCGCGCCGGATGGGTCACCACTGCGAAACGGCTGTCGGGGCTCGCCGCAACGTGGTGCACGGCTCCCGGAACATCGATCTGGCGCTCGACCCTCAAATCGCTTTGGCGAATGATCGTCACCGTGCTGACGACCGCGACCGTTCCAGCATCGCCGGGCTTGCCGGGCGCATGGTGGGCCGTGTGGTCCTCCTCGGCAACACCAGCAGGTTTGACCGGCGCGGTGCCCGGCCCCCGCGTCCTGCTGCTTCCGGCGATGAGGAAGCGGCCGTCGGGGGTGCCCGCCAGGCCGTGCGCGGCCGAAACGTCATCGATGCGGCCGATCACCTTGTCCTCGGCAATATCAATGACCACGATGGCGTTGCCATCACCGAGCGGCACGAACATGCGCTCCGCAGCCACGGCCGATGTCGTCGTCAGGCCTGCCGCAAGCACCACCGCTGCAATCTGCGTCCAGCGTCTCATTGTCTATACCTTTCCATGCTTATGCCGTTCTGTCTGATCTCATTCCACCACCAGCCGTCCCCGGGACATCCCCATCGGGCACGCGAACTCGTGAACGCCGGGCTCCTTCGGCAGCAGCTCGACGGCGACCGTCGTGCCGGTCGGCAGATCTGCACTTTTATTAAAGTCGGCGAAGATCACCTTGTCCGAGCACGAGGCCGTCTCCTCGCGCCAGAAGTTGAGACGGACGGGCCGTCCGGCCCGCACAAGAATGGTGTCGGGCGTGTAGCCACCCTTCACCAGGATCATCGCCTCCTTGTAGCCACTCGAGCCTTCGCTAGCGCGCACGCCTTGCGAGCGCTTCAGCCAGAAGAACCACACAATGAGTGCAATCAGCGCGACGCCACCCGCGAGCACCAGCCAACGATCGACGGTCATGACGAGCTCCTTTCCGGCGTGAAAGATCTCAGCCGGTTCGCATTGCTGACGACAGTGACTGAGCTGAAGGCCATGGCGGCCGCCGCGATCAGCGGCGAGTGCAGCAGGTCGATGAAGGGATAAAGGACGCCCATCGCGATCGGGATGCCAGCGACGTTGTAGCCGAAGGCCCCGACCAAGTTCTGGCGCACGTTGCGCATCGTCGCCCGGCTGATCTTGATGGCGGTCACTACACCGATGAGGCTGCCTTTGATCAGCGTTACATCGCTCACCTTGATCGCGACATCCGTGCCCGTGCCGATGGCAAAGCCCACATCGGCCTGGGCGAGCGCGGGCGCATCGTTGATGCCGTCACCGACCATGCCGACGCTCTTGCCCTCGAGCTGCAGCTTCTGCATCTCGTGCGCCTTATCGTCGGTCAACACCTCGGCCAGCACACCTCAATGCCGACCTGCCGCGCAATCGCCTTGGTCGTCCGTTCGTTATCGCCGGTCATCATCACGACCTCGAGTCCTATTGCCTTAAAAGTGGCAATCGTCGCCTTGGAATCCGGCTTTACCGTCTCGGACGGACCGTCTCGCTGCCGGCAGCGCTACAGGCCCAGCAGGCAATCTAGGCGCCACGAGCGCGCGTAGTGTTTCAGTTCTGTTACAAATTACTTCAACCCCGGCGCAATCACCTCCCGATTTGTTGCCCAATGACCTCCGCGCTGACCTTTGGGCTGGCAACGGAACGTCATTCGAGACCTTGCTCTCGCCGCTCGCAGCTGCGCATGATCGCGTGAGAGCCATCATTTCCCCGCCGTATTGGGAGCACGCGACGTTGCATGTGCTTTTCAGCCGAGGTCAGTTATGCCGCCGCAGCCGTGCTGGTGCCCGCCGGCGCGGTCGCCATGCACCGCGCCTATCAAACCGATCGCAAGTACCTGCCGATTGCGGCGCTGCCGCTGCTGTTCGGTCTGCAGCAGTTGGCAGAGGGCCTTGTCTGGAGCAGCGGGGCCCGTGCGGACCGGGCCTGGGTCGAGACCTTCTCGCTCGCCTACTTGTTCTTTTCCTGGTTGGCGTGGCCCGTCTGGGTCCCCTTCTCGACCTATTTTCTCGAGCCCTGTCGCCGGCGCCACGTCTATCTCGTCTTCGCCATCCTGGGCGGCATGCTCGGCGCCATGCAGTATTTTCCCTATTTTGCGCATCAGGAGTGGCTGGTCACCCGTTTCTTGCCGCGCGCCATCGTCTACGATGGCACTGTCTTGTTCGATTTGATCATGCGCCGCGAACAGACCTACGCCGTCTACTTGTTCGTGATCATCGCGCCACTCCTGTCCTCCTCGCACCGACGGGCCAACGTCTTCGGTCTGCTCATTTGCCTCGTCGTGGTCGTCGTCTATCTGTTCTTCCGCTACGCCTACATCTCGTTCTTCTGCATCGGAGGAGCGTTGATGTCGCTCTACATCATCCATATGATCTTTGCCGAGACCTCAGGCCGGCAACCGGGAGATGCTGCCGGACCACAACGGTCAGCCGCTTGATCGACGGTTCGCCGCACCTCCAGTCCCTCGCACATCAGCGTGGCACAATCGTCGCGCGGACTTTTCAGATCACTTGAGCCATCCTGAGGTGCCCCACGTTGCTGCCAGCTGAAACCCGACGGCGACGGCGGCGAGTGCCGCTGTTGCTGCAAACGCCATCAAACGCCCAAGACCTCTGCCTCCAGTGACCCCGGCAAGGACCGCTTTTGCGATGGTGTTCACGCAGATCGCGATGAGGATCGCCTCGCCGTCTGGCCGTTGCAACGCCACCGGCCGATGCCACGACGGTGTCGCCAAGCACCGCCAAAGCACCGAGCGTGAATGCCATCATGGTGGCGATGACCGTCGTCGCGCCGAAGCGCCCCTGATGCTGGATCTCGCGAAGCCGAAACATGATGACGGCCGCCGAAAACACCGCGAAAGCGAGACCGAGCATGATCGCCCCTTGTCTCCCTGTCCGCGCGCCAGTGCCGCCCACGCACCGCCGAGCAAGCCCGCAAGGGCATGGTCCTCAGTCCCAGGGCCCGTTCGCCTTCTGGGTCTCCGCGCCGCTGTGGCCGGCCGCAAGCGGCGCGACGAGTGCGGCCACCAGCGTACCGATCCAGCTGCCGCGGCTACCATCGCGCCTCCCGCCGCCGAAGATCGCACTGTATTGCGCGAAGTTCGCGAGCATTCCGACCGCACCGGCGATGGTTACCGTGATGGTCATGATCAAGGTTTCCCGGTTCTTCACATGTGCGGGCTCGTGCGCCAGCACACCGGCGACCTCCTCGCGCGACAGGAGCTCGAGCAGTCCGGTTGTTGCCGCAATCATTGCACGATCGGGACTTCGACCGGTTGCGAGAGCGTAGGGCTGCGGATTTTGCATGATGTAGATTTTTGGCATCGGCAGGTTCGCCCGCGCCGCGAGTTCGCGCACAATGGCATAGTTTCCGGTGCCGACTGCTCATCGATCTCATGCGCACCCTGCACGCGAAGCACGATCTTGTCCGAGTTCCAATTGCTCAGCGCATTCATGGCGAGGGCCACGAGAAACGCGATCAGCATGACACTCTGCCCGCCGACCACGAAGCCGACGCCGGCGAACAGGGCGGTGAGTGCCGCCAACAGCAGGCCTGTCTTGAGGTTCATGGCATGGTTTCTTCCGGTGTGCCAACAGCCAAGTTCGGTGCCTTGTGACACCTGCGTGTGCCGCTGAAGTCGTGATAGAGAGCCCGGCTGTTTGGCGACGTTTACACTGCTCATACGCCGGCAGCGAGCGTGGTCAGGTTGGTGAGCGCCGCACGAGGCGGCCTGTCGTTGCGATCTACGCCGTCTTGTTTCTGAACCACCACGTTGCCCCCGAAAGGGTCACGGCTGCGATGAGCGCGAGCGGCCAAAGGTGGTTGGCAATCACGTCGGCCGGCAGGTCTTTCAGGAACACGCCCTTCGATATTACCACAAAATGCCGGATCGGATTGACCAGCGTCAGTGTCTGCAGCCAGTCGGGCATGTTCGAAACCGGCGTCGCATAACCGGAAAGGAGTATGGCCGGCGCCTGAAACATGAACACCCCAATAATCGCCTGTTGCTGGGTTGCGCAGAGAGACGAGATGAAAAGCCCGATGCCGATGACAGACAGCAGGAATATGACCGTCGCGGCATAGAGCAGTGCCATGGACCCTTCCATCGGAATCCCGAGGACATACATCGCAAAGAGCATGAGAATGGTGCTCTGCGCCATGGCAATGACCAAGGCAGACAGGGCCTTCCCAGCAAGGATCTCTGTCGACGTCAAGGGCGAGACCAGGAGCTGCTCGAACGAGCCAAGCTCGCGCTCGCGGGCGATTGACAAAGCTGACACCATCAAGCCGACAGCCGTCGTCAATACCGCAAACAGAGCCGGCACCGTCGACCACAGCGTATCGGTATTGGGGTTGAACCACATGCGCGCGACGACAACGCTCGGCGGCGCCGGCAGCCGAGCCAGTTCGGCCAACTCGCCGTTGAATCGCTCGATAATCTCGCTGGCGTAACCCTGGATGATCTGTGCCGCATTCGACCGCCGACCGTCGAGGAGGAGCTGAACCTGCACCGATTGACCGGCCATGAGCCTTCGCGAGAAATCCGATCCCATGTGGAGAACGGCAGGCGTCGCACGCGAGTCGATGGCCGGTGCGATCTCGGCTGTGGAATTCAATCGGACCACGCGGGAAAACTGCCGCGATCCCTCGAACCGGGCAATCAGCTCCCGCGTCAGCACAGAGCGATCCTGGTCCAGAATGGCCAACGGCACATTCTTCACTTCCTGCGTTGCCGCAAAGGAGAAGATCAGCACCTGGATGATAGGCGAGATCAGCAGCAGGTAGCGATTGGCCTTGTCCCGCCAATTCGCCAGCAGCTCCTTTAGAAACAACTGCTTCAGCCGGATCAGCATGGCTCAATCCAATCTGGTCTTGGTTTTGCGGGTCGTCAGTCCGATGTAGACGGCCGCGATCACGGCCATTCCTGACATGTTCGGCCAGATCACGCTCCACACGTCGCCGGCCAGAAAGAGCGTCTGCAGACCCGCCACGAAGTAGCGGGCGGGGACCGCGTAGGACGCAATCTGCAGCGGCAGCGGCATGCCGGCGATCTCGAAAACGAAGCCGGAAAGGAAAAAACTCGGAAGGAACGCCGATATCATCGTCATTTGCGCCGCCACGCGCTGGTTTCGTGTCACGGTCGATATCAAGAGGCCTTGACCGAGCGCCGTGATCAGGAACATGGCCGACATCAGGGCGAGGACCGTGAAGGAGCCGCGAAAAGGCACCGCGAAGAGGTACAACGCCGTGGCTGTCGCAAGCGTCATTGTCATCATGCCTAGCACGAAATAGGGGATGAGCTTGCCGGCCAGCAGCTCGACGATGTCGACGGGGGTTGCCAGCAAGGCCTCCATCGTGCCCCGCTCCCACTCGCGCACGACGACAAGCGCGGTGAGGAGCGACCCGGTCAACATCAAGATGATCGCCATCGACCCCGGCACCAGATAGTGGTGGCTGGCCACCTCGGGGTTGAACCACACCCGCGGCTGCAGCGAAATCGGCACTCTCCGGCGCTCGCCGCGCGCAATGGCCTCCTGGATGACCCAGTTGCCCCACGCCGCCTGCAGATAGTTGCGGACCAGTGTCGCCTTGTTCGGATCGCTGCCATCGACGATGATCTGGACCGGCGCCCGGTCGCCACGCGCGGCCTGAGCGGAGAAGTCGGCCGCCAGAACGACGATGCCATCAATGCGGCCCGCGACGAGATCGCTTTCAAATCCGCTGCGGTTTCGAGCTGTCCGCGCGGAGAACAGCGGCGAGTTGGTCAGCGAAGCCGTGAAACTGCCGGTCTCGAGTGTCGGATTCTCGACGACGAGGCCGATCTGGACGAGCCGCGCGTCGAACGACACGCCATAGGCGAATAGAAACAACAGTGTCAGCGGTAATATCACGGCAATGATGATGCTGCTCGGATCGCGAACGATCTGCCGCGCCTCTTTGCGGATCAGCGCGGCGATGCGCCGGCGGCGATCTGCGGTCGCTATCGACGCTTGGCTCATGCCGCCGCCTTTTTGTCATCGGCCTCGACCAGGGAGATGAAGGCGTCCTCGAGGGTTGGATCGACAAGCGCGCCAGTGCGGACACTGTCTTTCAGATCGTCCGGTGAGCCGGTCGCAATGATGCGCCCGCGATAGACGAGCGCAATACGGTCACAATACTCGGCCTCGTCGAGAAAGTGCGTGGTGACCATGACTGTGACGCCGCCCTGCACCAGTGCATTGATGTGGGCCCAGAACTCCCGTCGCGTCAGCGGATCGACGCCGGATGTCGGCTCGTCGAGGAACAGCACGGGCGGCTCATGCATGATCGCGCAACTGAGCGCCAGTCGCTGCTTGTAGCCGGCCGGAAGCGCGCCAGCATTGATGTGCATGTACCGCCCGAGCCCAAACACATCGCTTACGCGCCGGACGGCGGCCCGCTGCTGCATGCCACTCAGGCCATAGACGCCCGCGAAGAAAGCGAGGTTCTGGGCAACACTCAGATCCCCATAGAGGGAGAACTTCTGCGCCATATAGCCCAACCGATTTCTCGCCCTCGAGGTCTGTGCCACGATATCGAGGCCGGCCACGGTCGCCCGCCCCGACGTCGGCCGCAACAGACCGCACAGCATCTTGAAGGTCGTCGACTTTCCCGCGCCATTCGGTCCCAAGAGGCCGAAGATCTCCCCCCTGCCGATCGAGAACGAGATTTGGTCGGCGGCCGTGAACGTGCCGTAACGACGCGTGAGCTCTGAGGCGACGATCACCGGCTGGGCAGATCCGGCGGCCGCCGACGCTATGGCGAGGCGCGAGATGGCCGGGGTTTTGCTGCCCAGAAGATCGACAAAGGCATCTTCGAAGCGGGGCGCCACCGCAGTGACTTCCGCGCCGGGCGCGAATGGAAATTCAGCCGCCGACGGAACGATTGCTCCGTCGGCCAGAACGATGCGCACGTTCGATCCTTGGATGACCCCATCGATCACCCCGGCGCGACGGGTTGCTGCCGCAAGCACGGCCCTGCGTTGCTCGTCGGCCTTGCGCACGTGAAAGCTGCGGCCGGACATACGGCTCGTCAGCGCCGATGGTGCGCCGTCATAGATCAGCCGGCCGTCGTTCATGAGGAGCACGCTTGCACATCGCTCCGCCTCCTCGAGATAGGCCGTGCTCCAGACAATGCCGATGCCCTCCGCCGTCAGCTGGCGAACCATGCGCCATAGGTCGCGACGCGAGATCGGGTCGACGCCGACACTCGGCTCATCGAGCAGCAGCAGACGCGGGGTCCCGAGCAGGGCACAGGCAAGTCCGAGCTTTTGTTTCATGCCGCCGGACAGCGCTCCCGCAATGCGCCCCGTAAACGGACCGAGAGTTGTGAACGCCAGCAGGCGGTCGAAGGCCGCTTGCCGTTGGCCGCCGGTAACCCCGCGTAGATCGGCATAGAGCGACAGGTTCTCGAGAACCGTCAGGTCCTCATAAAGACCGAAACGCTGCGGCATATATGCGACGATCTCGCGCAGCGCCGGCGCCTGCGTGATCGGATCGAGACCGCAAACCTTGAGCGACCCGGCGTCCGGCTTGAGCAAGCCGAGAATTAATCGGAGCAGCGTCGTCTTGCCGGCCCCGTCTGGTCCGGCGAGCCCGGTGATGCCGCCGCCGACAATCGACGTCGTGATGTCGGCGACCGCAGGCGGGCCGGCCTCGAACTGTTTGGAGACGCCTCGGAGCTCAACCAGTGTCTCGCCCATGCCTCACCTCTTGATCGTCGTCTTGATCGTGACCGGCATGCCCTGCAGCAGACCGGCCGTGTCCCCTTCGACGACCACACGCAGGCGATAGACGAGGCTTGTGCGCAGCTCCCGCGTCTCGACCGATTTTGGAGTGAATTCGGCAACGGGTGAGATGAAGCCAATTTGACCGCGGTAGCTTCTCCCGCCGTCCGTGCGCACCTCGACAGAGAGCCCGGGACGGATGCGGCCGAGGTCCGGCTCGGCAACATAGGTGCGCACCCATACCGGCGAGATGATGGTCACGGCGTAGACCGTCTCACCGGCGGTAACGATGGCCCCCGGCTCCCGCACCCGCGTCAGCACGACCCCCACGGCCGGGGCCGTGAGCTCGGCATCGGCCAACCGGCGCTCGGCCTGCGCCAATGCTGCATTCTCGGCTTCGAGCTGTGCTTTGGCCGCATCGATATCTTCGCGTCGCGGTCCGACCTCGGCGAGCTTCAAGGTCTCCTGTGCCGACTTCAGAGCCGCCTGCGCCCGCTCCAGCGTTGCCGTTGCCTCGTCGTGCTTCTGGTGAGGCGAGATTCCTTTGCCGGCAAGATCCTCCTGCCGCCCCAAAGTGACTCGCGCCAACTGCACCGCTGCCTCCCGCTCGACCACCGCGGCCCGCGCCTGGGCAATTTCCTCGGGGCGTGTCCCGTTCACCAGCCGGGCCACCACCGCCGTCTGGGCCGCAACGCGGGCACGGGCGAGCCTCACCTCGTCTGCGAAGTAGGCCTTGTCGAGCGCGGCAATAAGTCGGCCGGGCTCGACCCGATCTCCCTCGTCGACCTTCATCTCGGCAATCCGGCCTCCCACCCGGAAGGCCAGGTTGACCTGCCGGATGTCGACGTTGCCCTGCAGGACGATCGTGCCGCCGTCGTTGGATCGGCTCCCGAGCAGTCCGCTCCACCACGTCATAAGCAACGCAAGGATGACAACCCCGACCCCAATCGCACGCCGACTGTTCAAAGCGCTCAAGGACCTCTCCTTTTCGGACGGTCGGATGCTTCGGCTGACCGGACCTGGTGACCGTTTTCTCAGCAGTTCGACTTGTCCACAGCCGTCGGATTTGCCGCCTAAACCTAGGCGACCGAAGTGTCCCCGATCAGGAAGGATTTCCATAGCGAAGGGATGTCGGCGATCTCCCGCTCGGCGACAGCGCGGATATGGTCCTCTCCATCCAAGCCAAGACCACCTTCCCTGCACCAAACACGCAGGTGGGCAATGCGCGGTCGATCGATCGGCGCGCCTATCTGGCTGACGAGGAAGCATTCAGCTTCGGTGATGCCGGAGACTTCGGCGACGATGGCAGCGGCGAGGCGCGAAGCCGCGGCGTTGTACAGCTTGCCTACGTGCGTGACCGGGTTCTTTCCCGCCATCGCCTCGAGCGTCATGGGCCGGCACGGCGTGATGAGGCCATTGGCTCGATTTCCCCGCCCCGTCTGACCTCATCGCCTGTCTCGGCCGATGTTCCACTAACCGTCAAAAAAACCGCGTCGGTCATCATATCATCGGCAGCGTTGACGCGTACCGCAATGTCCTTGTCGATCGACCTGCGGGCCGTCTGATGGACGGCAAGCTCGAGCCGCTCCTTTGCATCACCGTATGCGGCAATGCTCTTGAGAAATCCGCCGACGAAGGCGCATGAATCGGTCAGGCTGATGCTGTCGCCGTCGCGCACGCCCATCACTTTGATATCCTCGCCCGACTCCGGTTGCTTGACCTTGAACTCGGCGGAATTGAGCCTGCGCTCGACGGCCAGGACGACCTGCTCGAGCTCGGTCAACGGGGCAAAGCCCGCTCCACAGGAGGTATCATTCGCCAGGAAAACGCCCTGATCCCGCTGCCGCAAGAACAGATCGACCAGATCCGGCGAGCCCGGCCGGACCAGGCAATGCAGGCGGACAGCGGTTGCCGGGTCAAGCGCGTGCATGTTCTGTCGGAGCCAGGCGGTGGCGCTTGCCTCGGCGAGCTCGCGCACCGGCACGACCTTGCCGCAGACGTCGTGAGTGGCGCGTCCGGCAAGGAAGATATCCATCGGCTCCAGTATCCGGCCGCCGCCGAAGACGGGCCGTGACCGGCCCGCCGCCAACAGAGCCTTATCGACATTGTGATGCAGCACCAGGCCGAAGTGCTCAAGATAGTACTTGGATAGAGCCACACTCAGCTGCTCGCTCAACATGTCGCAAATCGTGTCGGGGTGGCCCATTCCCTTGCGCTCGACGATCTCGACCGGGCGCCGGCCCGTCGACGGGCCCTGCTGTGCTGCGACAAGGATCTGCATGATTCTCCGGTCCCATGTTGGAGGGGCGCCGCCAAGCCATCAAACGACGGCTCGTGGATCACCACGACCCGACAATGCTGCCAGTTCGGCGTGATCCAGCAGCTCCCGCGGTTGGCGACCCAGGAGATCAGCGCTCGCATCCACAAGATGCGCCCAGGTGCACCGGTTCGTGAACAGCATGCCCGCAACGTCAAGCGTGCCGCCGCGGTTTCTGAACCCAGCAAATCGACTGGTTCTCTGTCCCGTCTCCAAACGACGAAGGAGTCCGACGATCGGCTCCGGCCGCGTGTGTGTCGCAAAGACCCGGGGCAGCTCTGCTGGAAACAGCGAGCGAAGGGCATCATCGCCGGCAACGAACGCCTGTTCGAGCGGATCGCGAGGCTCACGGAACCGAGCGGGCTCAAGCATGTAGGTCAGCAATGCCCGGCAGCCGCACTCCTCCAATCGACGATGGGCACGCAACGCCTCCCGCAACTGATAGGCACCTATCGCCACGAGCTGGATTGCTGAGCGGGATGCATCGCCGGCAACGGCGATGGCCCCCTCCGACACCAGCGCTCGCGATTGATCCGCATCGAACACATCGACAACGGTGCGCTTGGGGACGATCAGGCACGCAATCTGGCCGTGGCCCGCGTAGACGCTCCGCAACGCCTCAACCGCCGTGTTGGCGTCTGCCGGAAAGAGCACGCGCGCCACGTCCGACATCTCTCCAAGCAGCGCCTCGCCGATCGTCGGATCCTGGTGTGATAGCTCATTCTTGCCGTTCTCCCACACATGCGACGTGACGATCAGTGGAACGCCGAGCCAGCCGGGCGGGCGGCCAATCTCTCGCTGCTGTCGAGCGAAAATGATGTCCTGGCGCAGCGCCCCCAGCATCTTGACGGCGAACGCCTCGTAGCTCACCGCGATGTTGATCCCGCCCTTGTTTCCGAGGGCTGCTCCAATCACCGCCTCCTCATTAAGTGCGGTAATGATGCAGCCATCGACCGCTTCGGGAACTCCCGGCTCCGGCCGATTGACCCGATGCTTTAAGGCATTCAACGTCTCGCCCATATGGTTGCTTTGCAGCTCGTCTGGATTGCCGACGCGGGGACGCAAGCCAGGATTGGCGCGTGTCACCTCCACGAAATATCTGTCGATTGCATCCATGGGCGATACATCTGCGCCGCCAGGGAGTCGCCAATCGAGGATCTCCACGTAGTCGGCGTGTCCCGAGAGCGTTTCGAGATTCGCCACCTCGGCGTGTATTGGTATCTCGGAGCCGTGTATTCGCACCGTCTCCGCCCCGCCAAGCATCTTCCCCCCCGCGTTCCCGCCGCCTGAAAACCTCTTCGGATTGGGAGCGAAGGCTCTCAGGTGATGAACCACACGGCCACCGGTTGCCATGCCGCTGGCCGCGATGATGACCATCGGCCCTAGCTTCGCGTTCAACTCCTTCGACGCTTCGGGCGAGGTGACGAACTCGGCCACCCGGCAGGCAGCCGTGCATTCCTCAACGCTCAGCCGATGCTGCGACCGATAGTTGTGATAGATCCGTGTGGCATCGACCGCCATCGGGCTGTTGAGATAGATGGGAACACCAGCCAGCTTGCCTCGGCTCTTCAGCCGCGCCACGAGATGCAGTAGCCACTGAGCACGCCCGACGGCAAAGGCCGGTATGACGACGACACCGCCACGCCCCAGCGCCCGGCTCAAATGCGTCCCCAATTCCTCCTCGGGATCGGCTGGAGAATGCCTGCGGTTCCCGTAAGTCGATTCAAGAACCAGCGCGTCGGCGTCGGTAACCAGCGTTGGCGCAACCATCATGAGATCGTTGGGCCGTCCGAGGTCCCCGGAGAAAAGCACCTTTCGGCCAGCGCTCTCGATCATGATCATCGAGGCGCCGAGGATATGCCCGGCAGGAAGGAGTCGCGCCGACGAGGACTCGCTCAGCGCGATGGCCTCGTCGAATTCGACTGCATGCAGGTGGCGCAGCCCACGCTCAGCATCCTCGATCGTGAAAAGAGGCAAGGCCGGTCTGTGCTTGGAGAACCCGCGCTTGTTGGCATAGCGCGCCTCCTCCTCTTGCAGATGAGCGGCGTCCGGCAGCAGTATTTCGCAAAGATCCCTGGTCGCCTTGCTGCAATAGACCCGACCAGCAAAGCCGTTCTTCACCAGCAATGGCAGATAGCCGCTGTGATCGATGTGAGCGTGCGTCAGGACGACCGACGCCAGCTGCTTGGGATCAAGCGGCGGCGGCTGCCAATTACGCAGTCGCAGCTGCTTGAATCCCTGGAACAGTCCGCAATCGATCAGCGTCGAGGCGTGGCCGTCTTCAAAAAGATACTTCGAACCCGTGACCGTGCCCGTCGCACCCAAGAACGAAATCTGCATGTCTGGCCTCCTCGGGCCTGTAATCTGATCTGGACCGTTGAGCGCATGGCGCACGCCCAACGTTCACACAGCAATGACCCATTCCTGTGAGTTAGGTTGCGAGCAGTCCTGCATTCGCATGAGCCTTGTCGTAAGCGAAAACGACCGCGAGGTCGGGACTTGCGAGGTGCCTCTCTGTTTCCGGACACGCCAGCCGCGAGAGCAAGTCACGAATGATATTTAGGCGCGCGCTTCGTTTGTCATCCCCGCGGACGACGATCCAGGGCGACAGTGGGCTTGACGTCCGCGACAACATTTCGTTCCGCGCATTCGAATAGGCGTCCCAATGCTTGACAGCGGTCGCATCGACCGGGCTGACTTTCCATTGTTTTAGCGCATCCTCCTTACGATCCCCGAGCCGCTTTTTCTGCTCCTTCTTGCTGATATCGAGGTAGTACTTGAGAATCTGAATTCCATCACCGATCAGCATATGCTCGAAAGGTAGAACGCCCTGCATGAAGCTCTGATACTCATCGTCCGTACAGAATTCCATTACGCGCTCCACACCGGCTCTATTGTACCAACTGCGATTGAATAGAACCATTTCTTGCGCCGCTGGCAGGTACGGTACGTAGCGCTGAAAATACCAAGACGCGCCATCCCTGTCGGACGGCTTGCCAAGCGCGACGACACGAGTTTCACGCGGGCTGAGATGCTCAACGATGCGCTTGATCACACCGTCCTTACCGCTGGCGTCTCGGCCTTCGAAGATCACCAAAACTCGATGCCCATGTCGGATAACATGGCGCTGGATTTTGACGAGCTCGACCTGCAGCTCGCGTAGCGCAGCACGGTAGATCGCGCGTTCATCGGAGCCGCCATATTGTTTTGCATTATGTGTCATTGGTCCTCCCGAAGCGCGCACAAGCCGGTGTTACCAGTGGTGCTCGCCGGTGAGCTGAAGCAGCAGGATGAACAGATTGAGAAATCCGGATAAGGCGTCAGCGCACCGATGATCTCCGGGCGATCACGCTGTCGTCGTCCTTCAGGTAGATATCCTTGATGCGTCCCGTGTCGTAGGCGTCAGGCAGGTAAGGAGCCTGGTCCATGTTCTCCATGCCACCGGCCACGGCACAGGAAACATGACCGAGCATCACCTCATGGGCCGCCGATACGATGGCTTGTGCACCAGAACCGCACACGCGGTTGACGGTCATGGCCGGAACTTCGACGGGAATGCCGGCGCCGATCATTGCCTGTCGTGCCGGGTTCATTTTGCTCCCTGCCTGCACGACCTGCCCCAGCACGACGACCGCGGCGCCGAGCTCCGCAGTCGGACTAGCCTTCCATGTCCCACCGTACGTTCCACTCGCAGTCCGCACCGGGGTACATAGAACGACGTTGGATGGGGTCATAAGACAGTCTCCTTTTGGTCAACGTTCCGAGTGGGTTGAAGCAACGTCGGATACCTGACAGGACGCGAGGCTATTGGCGGCGCCTCGTTCAGCCCCAAGTCGCGCCGGGAGTCTTCGGCAGGCGATCGCTGCGGCTGCAAGCATGATTGCAGTCAGGACGAAGGACGCGGCGGGAAGGACCGTGCTGACGAACAGCGAGCCGCCGACAAACGATCCCAACGCCTGACCGAGGCTGGTCACTGCTGTCTGTTTTCCGAGCTCCGCGCCCTTGCTGTGGCCGCTCTCGAGCGATATCCAATAGGTCAATATCGGAGAGAGAATACCGGCGCTGGCGGCCACGATGGCAATGAGCCCTAGAAGTGCACCGTACTCGCCCGCCCGCGGCACAAAAAAGAGTGCCATAGCCATCACGGCAAGCGCCGGCGTGATGAACCACCGGGTCAGGTCCGGCTTGATCACCGGCGAAAACACGACGGCTTGAACAAGGAACATCACGAGGCTGCAGGTCGTGAACATGAAGGCGACTTGCCGCGGATCCATGCCAAGTTCCTGATTGCCGCGCAAAGCCAGCCCCACCTCAAAGGCGCCGACGCCGGCCGCCACGACGAAACTGACAGCGCGCAACGTCCAGAGTGTTTGTGGATCGGCATCGAGCAACGCACGCGTCTCCGCTTTCGCGACAGGCGCAGCGAAGATCCGCTCAGGCGCCCAAAGCCACACAGCCGCGGCCGCCATCAGCGCAAAGCTCGCCACCACTATAAATGGCAGCTCATAGGGCCGCTGCGCGGCTGCCTGTCCCGGCACCAGCACAGTGGAGAGCACCGTCAGAAACCCGCTGAGCATCGGGCCAAGCAGGAATCCGGAAATGCCAGCCATGCTGACCCAGGCCAGATGGCGCGCCCGCCATTCTTCGCTCCCACCCTGATCGGCGACGAGAGCCGAAGCGACCGGCGTGATCGCTGCCGCGAATGCGCCTGTGAAGAAACGTTCAACATAGAGCATGCCGATCGTCGGACGGAGCGTTGACAGAAGCAGACTGACGCCGAAACCAACCAGTCCGATCATCAGGATCGGCCGCCGCCCCTGGCGGTCCGAGAGCCAACCCCAGAACGGCGCCAGCAGGAAAAGCGCTAATGCATGCAATGCTGTCAGCAGCCCCGTATGACGGGCCACGCTTGCCGTCGCATTCGGACCATCGATCGCCTGCAGCATCAGCGGCAGGATCGGCAGCACGATCCCGTAACCGGCCGACACAGTCGCGACGGACAACAGCAATACTGCCAGTGAAACTCCCGTGAGCCTCGTTGCCCCAGTTGCGCGTGTCATGCCGGCGCCTCGCTGAGAGCGGCGCCACCGGACGGCGTGCCTGCGCTCTTGATGCCCGGCACCTTCGTCCGCTTGAGCATCAGAGCGTTGACAGCGACCAGTGCGGAACTCCCTGACATAGCGAGTGCAGCAATTTCGGGGCTGAGCAGAAACGGATAGAACACACCAGCTGCCAACGGGAACGCGATCACGTTGTAGCCGACCGCCCACCACAAATTTTGGTGCATCTTACGCAGCGTCGCGCGAGAGAGTTCGATCGCCCCGACCACGTCGTAAGGATCGCTTTTCATGAGGACGACGTCGGCGCTTTCCATGGCAACGTCGGTACCAGCACCGATTGCAAAGCCGACGTCGGCCTGCGTCAGCGCAGGCGCATCGTTGATGCCGTCGCCCACCATGCCGACCTTCTTGCCCTGGCCTTGCAGCTCCTTGACTTTCGACGCCTTCTGGCCCGGCAGAACATCGGCAAGAATGATGTCGATGCCCAGCTCTCTGCCAATCCTCTCCGCCGTGCCGAGATTGTCGCCGGTCAACATCGCAACCTGAACACCGCGCGCCTGTAGCTGCCTGACAGTCGCAGCGGCCGTCGGCCGCGCCTTGTCAGCAATTGCAATCAGGCCGAGGATCTTCTTGTCGCGTGCGAGGTGCACGACCGTGCGCCCCGCCCCTTGCAGGCGTTGCGCATCCCCTTCAAGGAGACCAACTGTGATGCCCTGCGCATCCATTAGGCGGCGATTGCCGAGGTACACGATCAAACCGCCGACATTTGCCTGAGCGCCCATTCCGTCGATATTTGTGAAACCCTCAGCTTTCTCGGAGGCAATTCCGGCCGCCCGTATCAAGATCGCCTGGGCTAGCGGATGCTCAGAGCCCGCCTCCACCGATGCGGCAATGCTCAAGAGTTCCCGCTCACTAACGCCTGTGGCCGTCACGAGCTCGACCACCTCCGGCTTGCCGAGCGTCAACGTCCCTGTCTTGTCAAAGACAACCACGTCGAGCTTCGTCGCCTCCTCGAGCGCGGCGGCGTTCTTGAACAGGATGCCGTTCATAGCGCCCAAGCCGGTGCCGACCATCACTGCCATAGGCGTCGCCAACCCCAGGGCATCGGGACAGGCAATGACGAACACCGTGATCGTCAGCGTCAGCGCAAACAACAGCGGCTTGCCGACCCACCAAAACCAAAAACCGAACGTCAGCAGCCCAATGACCACAGCCGCCAGGACAAGCCATTGCGCAGCCCGGTCCGCGAGCAACTGCGCTGGCGCCTTGGAGTTCTGCGCCTCCTGCACCAGCTTGACGATCTGCGCCAGCGCCGTATCGGCGCCGACCTTGGTCGCCATGTACCGAAAAGTACCGCTCTTGTTGATCGTGGCCCCTATCACCGGGTCTCCGGGCTTCTTGTCGATTGGCATCGACTCTCCGGTCAGCATCGACTCGTCGACCGTTGAGTGCCCCTCCGAAATTACGCCGTCGACCGGGATCTTATTGCCGGGACGGATAACGACGACATCACCAACGAGCACCTCAGATGTAGAGACCTCGATCTCGGCACCGTTCCGGATGACACTTGCTTTGGGCGGCGCCAGGTCGAGCAGTGCCCGGATCGCCGCAGACGCCCCCGCTCGTGCGCGCATCTCGAGCCAGTGTCCAAGCAGGATAAAGACGAGCAGGACAGCTGAGGCCTCGTAGAATTGTTCGCCTTTAAAGAAAAATGTGGCGCCAACACTGAACAGATAGCCCGTACCGACGCTCAGGACGACCAGCACTGCCATATTGAGAACGCCATTTCTGAGCGCCCGGTAGGCCGCGACGACAAACGGCCAGACCGGATAGAGGATCGCCGCACTGGCCAGAAAGAACAACATCACATTGAGTTCGAGACCGAAGGGCGGCCTCAATGGCGCAACTCTCATTCCCATCGGAGAGTAGAGGAAAATCGGCACAGAGAAGATCAAGCTGACCAGGAAGCGATTGCGCATGTCGCGAACCATGTCCTGCATATCCATGCCCGCGCCGTGGCCCATTTCGTGGCCGATATCATCCATCGGCGCCTTGTGCGCAGAATGTCCTGGCACTGGCGCCAGTACCTTCGCCGACGCATGTGCCTCATGACTGACGCCAGTAACGACGTGCTCGTGATGCCGGTGAGTGGCCAACGTTGTCGGCATGGTGGCATCCGATGTGACCGGCGAACGCTCGCACACATGCGCGGGCACCAGTTCCCCACCACAATGGTGGTCGCAATGCTCGATCGCCTGTTGGATGGCCGCGGGGCCGATCTTGCGTTCGTCGTAGGTCACCGTTGCGCAGCTCGACACCTGATTGACGGCTGCCGCCGAAATGCCCGCAAGTTTCTTCAACTGCCTCTCGATGCCAAGTGCACCGAGAGGGGAAAGCAGCTTACCGACATGAAGATTGATTGTTTTCATCGCAGTCGTCTTCTCATTGCTGCAGGGCGGATGGCCAGAGGCTTGAATTGGAAAAGGCTGTCGCCTCTTTCTCAGCCGATCCGCACCATGCCATCGCCTACGAATTGATACGGCGGCACATCCAGGTTGGTCGGGGCAGGACCGCGCCGAATCCGTCCCGACGTGTCGAATTTTGAGCCGTGGCAAGGACAGAACCAGCCGCCATACTCGCTCTTAGGATCATGCCTCGCCTGACCAAGGGGGACGCAACCCAAATGAGGCATATGCGGACCACGCTCAACCATTTGGGACGCTTCGCAAGTACAGCAGCACATGCAGGCTGGAGCAGAGCACGGTTGCTCTCGTCGGCGCGCGCACGGGCAATCTCCTCGCCCCATGCGATGCACCACGAACACCGGCCATCCGCGCCAACGCACCGTCACGCGTTGTCCCGGTTGTATCGCTGCAAAATTGACATCCACAGTGGCGAACGCACGAACGTCGGCAGCGGGGTTCATGCTGTCGAAGAAGGGCCATAGGGCACCCGCTGCGCCAACGGCCGCGAAGGCGCCCCCAGCAACGACCAGGAAATTGCGACGCGGCAGATCGCGCTCTGGTCGATCCACTAGAGGTTCGCTCACCATCACCGGCAACTCATTGCTCATTGCACATCTCTCGTTCGCGCTTCTTGCCGGCCAGGAGAATTCAGCGCTTGCGCAGTGCCAAGAACAAAACCCCAGCAATCGCAGCGACAAACAGGATCGGATAAGCAATATGCATGGATCCCGGCCACCACGGCCATTGATCCATATGAAATTCACCGTGGTGCGACAAAGGCGGAATCGGTCGCGCCACAAGAACGTGCCAAAAGATCTCCGCAGCCACACCATCAATA
>LNFM01005471.1_pt1 | contig 21947 bp, 12 predicted proteins | sample 596031 | NCBI WGS metagenome assembly LNFM01 (sample SAMN04254537, study PRJNA301005) | activated carbon metagenome | isolation source: dual media filters at the Ann Arbor, Michigan drinking water treatment plant | place: USA: Ann Arbor
CTCGCGGTTGTCGTCGAGCACGAAGTTGCCGCCGACGGCGTACACGGTCTTCGGCGCCGTCTGCTTCATGCCCCACAGCGCCAGGTCCAGCAGGTGGATGCCCCAGTCGGTCATCATGCCGCCCGCGTAGTCCCAGAACCAGCGGAACTGGAAGATGAAGCGATTGGGATTGAAGGGCACGACGGGCGCGGGGCCGAGCCACGTGTCCCAGTCCAGGCCGGCCGGCACCGCGACGTCGGCGGGGCGCCCGAGGCCTGCGGGCGTCTGGTTGCCGACGTTCCAGGCGTGGATGCGGTGGACCTTGCCGAGCGCGCCCGACTGCACCACCGAGATGGCTTCCTGGAAATGCCGGCCCGACCGCTGCTGCGTGCCGACCTGCACGACCCGGTCGTACTTGCGGGCGGCCGCGACCATGGCGCGGCCCTCCGCGACGTTGTGCGAAATCGGCTTCTCGACGTAGACGTCCTTGCCCGACTGACACGCCAGGATCATCGGGATGGCGTGCCAGTGATCGACCGTCGCGACGATGACGGCGTCGAGGTCGGTGCGCTCGACGACCTTCCGGTAGTCGGCTTCCATCGTCGCGGCGCCCCCGGTCTGCCGCTCGGTCATGCGTTGCGCGCGCCGGCGATTGACGTCCCACACGTCGCACACCGTCACGATCTGCACGTCGTCGTGCTGCTGGAAGTTGCCCAGATGCGAGCGGCCCATGCCGCCCACGCCGATCGACCCGATGCGGATCCGATCGTTGGCGCCCCGGACGCGGGCCCGACTGGCCGCCGTCTGTTGGGAGGGACGGCCCGCCGCGCCGTCCGCCGCACTCGCGGCGCCGTCCACGGCGCCCGCCGATCCGTCTGCACGGGTTCCCGCGACGAGGCCGCCCGCCATACCAGCGGCGGCCGTGGACACGAACGAACGACGGGAGATGGACATCAGAACCTCACCAGGTCGGCGATGGCAATGGGCCGGTTCTCTTCACAGCTGCGACGGGCCGCGATGCCGGTCAGCGCCGACATCGCGCCGGCGCGGGAGTCGGGCAGCTTCAGGTGATCGGGCACCTGGGGCCGCCGGAAGATCAGGTTGCGCAGGGCGTCGTCGGCCCCGCCGTGTTCACCCTCGACCGTCGGGATGTCGACCTTCGTGCGGGTCCCGAAGGCCTTGATGACGGACACCTCGAGGTCGGACGGCACCTCGAACGGCTGCTTGGCGTAGTCGCGAATCTCCACCCGGCCGCCGTCGCCATTGAAGGCCAGCGAGTAGCCCTCGATCGGCATGTAGGCGTTCAGCGAGTACGACAGGATGACGTCGTTGGTGTACTTGATGGTGGCCGTCATCGTGTCGTACGAGGTGATCTCCGGGCGGAACACGCACGCGTCACGCAGGTAGCCGTCGGCCTTCTCCACCTCGCCGCCATAGAGCCGCATCGCCGAGGCCGATTTCGTCATGTCCCAGTAGAACGGACACTCGGTCTTGTGCGTGCACGGACGGCAGTTGGTGGCGCGGAACGGGCCGGCGCTGCCATAGCGCTTGATGCCACCGTAGGCCTGCACCTGCACCGGCTCGGCGTCGAGCAGCCAGTTGACGTAGTCGAAGTGGTGCGTCGCCTTGTGCACCCACAGCGACCCGCTCTTCGCCTTGATGCCGTGCCAGCGGCGGAAGTAGTCCGTGCCATGGCTCGTGTCGAGGTACCAGTGGAAGTCCACCGACCGGATCGGGCCCACCGGCTTCGAGAGCATCAGCTCCTTGATGCGCACGTGAGCCGGCGCGAACCGCATGTTGTGCCCGACGATGATCTTGCGCTTGTTGCGCTTCTCCGCGTCGATCACGGCCTGGGTCTGCTGCTCGTCGACGGTCATCGGCTTCTCGGTGATGACGTCGATGCCGAGGTCGAGGGCGCGGATGATGTACTCCGCATGGTGGACGTCCACCGTCGTGATCGCCACGACGTCGGGGCGCGCCTCCTTGACCATCCGATCGAAGTCGGTGAACACCGGGCAGGTCACGCCGATGATGTCGCGCACCACCTCGGCGCGCTTCGCGTTCGGGTCGCACAGGGCGACGAACTCCACCGTGTCGCCCCACTTGTCCTTGACCCCCTTGCCCCACATCGACGACCCGCGACCGCCGGTGCCCACGAGGGCATAGCGCCGGCGTGGGCTGGCGGGCGCCCCGGGCTGGGCGGCCAGCAGGGGAGACGACGAGGCGGCTGCGAGGGCAGCGGCCGAGGACAGGAACTCGCGTCGATTGACGGGCATTGCCCCACAGCCTATTCGCTCGGCCCGGCCGTGCAAAGGGGGAAAAGACAACGGCGACAAAAAAGGGGACGCCGGCTCCCACCGGCGCCCCCCATGGGGAAGACGACGCACCCGCGTGCGGGGCGCTAGAAGAACAGGCGGAACCCGATCTGCAGGTTCTGCGGCAGGTTGTTCTGGCTGGTGACGATGCCAAAGTTGGCGTTGGTCGGGTTCAGCTCCGGATTGTTGAAGAACACCTGGTTCAGCGCGTTGTAGACCTCCAGATGGAGCTGGGCGCGGACCCGCGACGTGATGTCGAAGCGCTTCACGATCGACATGTCCATGTAGTTGAGCGCCTGCGCCCGCAGATTGGTCGGACGACTGGGCAGCGTGCGGTAGTTCTGCGCCAGCTGGATGCGCGGATCGTTGCGGCGCTGCGACTCCGGGATGTCGGTGAAGTAGAACCCGCTGGTGTCGAACACCGGCTGACCGACGGTGTCGGTCGAGTAGCTGGTCGTCAGCGCGTTGATGTCGCCGTTGTAGTACACGTTGCCGATGGTCAGCGGACGCCCGCTCTGCCACTGGTAGATCGCCGAGACGTTCCACCCGCCGGCGATCAGGTCGAGGGCCTTGTTCCAGTTCGATCCCCACTTGCGGCCGCGCCCGAACGGCACCTCCAGGATGCCGTTGACGACGATGCGGTGCGGCACGTCGACGTCGGAGCGGCGCTTCTCGTAGATGCCGGCCGGGCCATCGACGGCGTTGAGGGCGAAGGTCTGCTCCTCGAAGCGCGAGATGGTGTAGGTGGTCAGGAAGGAGTAGCCCGACGTGAAGCGCTTCTCGAGGCGGAACTGCCCGGACTGGTAGCTGCTCGAGCCGTCGTAGTTGCGGCTCTGCACCTGCGTGAACTGCGGGTACGGGCGCAGCAGCTGCTGGCGCCCGATGGTCGCCGTGTTGAGGTTGGTGCCCGGGACCAGGCCGGCGAACGGGTTGGCGACCGGCTGCGACAGGTTGTTGATCACCGCGGTATCACGGACGTTGCTGGTGGACAGGAACTGCCGTGGCACCGCGTTGAGGTCGGTCTCGACCGTCAGGTCGTAGCCGCGGTTGCCCGTGTACCCGGCCTCGATGACCCACTGCCCGGGCAGTTCGCGCTGCACGTTCACCGCCCAACGCATCGCCTGGGGATTGGCCAGGTCGACGTTGGTCGTGTAGCGGTTCAGGTTCTGCCCGACGAAGGTGTTGACGCCCTGCGAGTTGCCAGCCGGCTGGATGACGCCGCCCGGCCACGGGTTGCTGAGGCTGGCCTGATACGTGAGGCCGTTGTCGTTGGTCGCCACGACGGGCGTGACCTGCGAGTAGCCTGGCTGGAAGATGGCGTAGTCGAACAGCGTCGGCACCGTGTAGATGGCCCACCCGCCGCGCAGCACGGTGAGGTTGTTCAGCTGATACGCGAAGCCGAGGCGCGGCTGCCAGTTGTTCGTGTCCGTGTTCCAGAAGCCCGGTGTGCTGTCGCTGGCGAAGCCGACGCCACCGACCGGATTGAACTGGGAGGCCGGAAGTTCGGCCAGCGGGTTGAGCGCGTAACGGGCGCGTGCGGCGGCAGTCACCGCGAGCGTGGCGGTGGGATCGAAGCCGCGGACGTTGGCGTTGTTGGCGTCGGTCGGCGCGCCCTCGTGCTCGTAGCGGAGACCGAGGTTGAGCGTCAGCTTGTCGGTGATCTTCCAGTCGTCCTGCACGAACACGCCCTGGTACCGGCTGCGGTTGTCGCGGGTCGGTGCGATCTCGATCTGGCTGTTGCCGGCCGGCAGGCCGAGCAGCAACGAGGCGAGGTCCTGGCCGATCGGGGCGTTGGGTTGTCCCGTCCCGCCGTTGGTGAAGCCCTGGTTGAACCGGTAGGCGCCGGCCACGTGGTAACTGGGCTCGCCGACCTCCGTGTAGATGCGGAAGTCGTAGCCCGCCCGCACCGAGTGGTTGCCCCAGAACTTGGTGATGGTCGGCTGGAAGGTGCTGATGGCGGCGGTGGTGCCGCCGGCGTAGGAATCGCCGAGGGCGCTGTAGGCGCCGGGTTCGATGCGGGGGAAGTACTTGAAGTCGCCGAACAGGCGCGCCGTGTTGGACGAGAACCCGAGCGACGCCGGGTCGAAGAGGCCCTGATTCTGCCGCAGGCTCGGCTCCTGGAACCGCGACCAGCTCCCGCGCAGGTTCAGGACCGTCGTCGGGGTCATCGTCCAGACGTGGTCCGCCGTGACGGCGTCGTTGATCCGGAAGAGGAAGTTGCCCGTCGGGATGATGCCGTTCTGCTCGCCGGTCCAGTTGCCGCGATACTCGGTGCGGTTGTTGCGCGAGTAGCGCACGAACGACTTGTGGTCGTTGTTGAACTGGTGATCGCCGCGGACGTTGACCGAGTAGAAGTCGTCGCCACGCTCGTTCGTGCTCAGGTAGTTGTTCTGGCCCTGCGCGTTGCCGGCCTGATTGGGCAGCGGGTAGTACTTCATCATCTCGCGCGCCACCGGGTCGATCCGGTTGGCCGGGATGATGTTGCCCGGGAACGCCGTGCGGCGGACCTGGCCGTTCTCGAGGCGCGCCGTGGCCGGGTCGAAGATCTGGATGCCGAGCGGCAGGAGGGCCGAGAAGTCGCCGTTGCGCTGCGCCTCGGTCGGCACGGTGAACTGGCCGGGCTCCGGGAACGTGTCGTACAGCCACTCGAGGGCCGTGAAGAAGAACGTCTTGTTGCGCCCGTTGTAGAAGCCGAGGTCCACCGGGCCACCGAAGGTGCCGCCGAACCGCTTGTAGTCGAGTTGGGCCTTCGGCTGGCCGGCCTGCTCGAGGAAGAAGTCGTTCTTGCTGAACTTCTCGTCGCGGATGTGGTAGTAGGCGTCGCCGCGGAAGCTGTTGGTGCCCGCCTTCATGGTCACGTTCACCGTGGCGCCGGCCGTGTGGCCCTGCTGCGCATCGAACGTGGCGGTCTCGACCTTGAACTCCTGCACGGCACCGGCCGGGGGCACGAAGGCCACACGACGGCCATTGGCCATGTTGGGGGAGCCGTCCATCGTGAACTCGTTGCCGCCGGCGGCGCCGTTGGCCGTCACTGCGGAGGTGCCGGCGTTGTCGAACGGCCGCGAGAACTTCAGGTCGCCGGTGTAGACCGTGCCCGCCGCCAGGCGGGTGAGGGTGAACGGGTTGCCGTCCGAGAGCGGCATCAACTGGATGCGCTTCTCGTCGATGACCTGCCCCTGGGAAGCCGACCGTGTTTCGAGGAGCGGCGCGCCGCCTTCCACCGTGACGGTTTCCTCGAGGCCGCCGACTTCGAGCGTGAAGTCGATCGCCAGTCGGTCCGCGATGCGCACCTCCACGGCCTTCTGCGAGACACGCTTGAAACCGGTCAGCTCGACCGTGATGTCGTACTGGCCGACGGAAATGAAAGGGATCGAGTAGCGGCCCTGCTCGTCACTGACCGCCGTGTTCACGGTCCCGTTGGCCGTGTTGGTCACCGTGACGGTGACGCCCGGCAGGGCCCCCCCGGAACTGTCGACGATGCGGCCGGCCACCGCGCCGCGGGGGTCTTGCGCCGAGGCAAGAGCGCTGAAGCCGAACACACACATCAGGGCGACCACGAGTCGGCCGCCCAGACGTTGAGGTTGCAGGAGCATCTGCATTCCGAAACCCTTTCCCTGTGGTCGTCTCACACGTTCGAGTGGTCGCACCAGTCCCGCCGATGGCAGGGACAGGCGCAGCCGCACGGCCCGACGCGAGTGGTACCGACCTTTTCGATGATTTGAGCGGGCGGAGTATAGCAGGAAAGTCGACGGTGCACGCAAGCGTGCCACAGTGTTCGATCAGACTGGTTCTACCTCTTGCTCGACATCGGCAGTGACCTTGCAGAAGTGGTGTGCATGACCTCATGGCTCCACCGCGTCCACGCCCCACGACGCCCCGCAGGCCTCGTGGTCGCCACGGCCTGCCTGTGGGCCGGCGTCGCCTCCGCGCAGCCGGCCTCCTCGTCGTCCACGTCGCCAGCGCCGTCGGCAGGACTCGCGCTGCAGGTGGCGCTCGATCGCGCCGGATTCTCGCCCGGGGCCATCGATGGCGCCCCGGGGCGCAACACGCGCCTCGCCCTGCAGCACTTCCAGGACGCCCGTGCGATCCCCATCACCGGGGAGGTCGACGACGCGACACGATCCGCGTTGCCCGCCGAGCCGGCGGTGGTGCCGTACACCCTCACGGCGGAGGACCTGGCTGGGCCGTTCGTCGCACGGATTCCGAACGACATGATGGAAAAGCGCACACTCGAGGTCCTGGGATATGCGACCCCGGCCGAGATGCTGGCCGAGCGCTTCCACACGACCCCCCAACTGCTGGCCCGGCTCAACCCCCGGCTGTCCTGGACGGCCGGCACCGTGGTGCAGGTGCCCAACGTCACACCGTTCGTCGTCCCCGCCACGACGGAGACGCGTGAGGTCAATCCGCCCGAGGCGGCCACGGTGGCAAGCGTCCGTGTCTCGCGTGCCAGCGGCGCCCTGGTCGTCCGCGGCACCGACGATGCCATCCTGTTCGCGGCGCCTGTGACCTCCGGCAGCGAGCACGACCCGTTGCCCCTCGGCACCTGGAAGGTCACCGCCGTGTATCTCCGCCCCGTCTTCAACTACAACCCCAACCTGTTCTGGGATGCCGACGAGGCCCATGCCCGCGCGCGGATTCCCGCCGGCCCCAACAATCCGGTCGGGCTCGTGTGGATCGATCTCGACAAGGAGCACTACGGCCTGCACGGCACACCGGCGCCGGAGCGCATCGGCGTGTCGCAGTCGCATGGCTGCGTGCGCCTCACCAACTGGGACGCCATGCGCGTGGCGGCACTGGTGCGGACCGGCACGCCCGTCCACTTCGAGCCGTGAAACGCACGCGCGCCGTGTCGGTGCTGTGGACGTTGGCGTTGCTGGTGGTCGCCACCGTGGCGCTCGTCGGCATCACCACGTTCATGATGCGCATCCACCGCAGCGACGGCTGGGTGGCGTCCGAGCCGTCGGCGTCACCCTCGGCGCCGCCGGCGGTGCTACCGGGCGGGGGGCGGACGGTGCCGCGCACCGCGCCGCCCTCGTCGTCGACCGACGCCAACGCCGACGACACCCGCGCCACCGCGCCAGAGGCGCGCCCACTCACGACCGCCACCGCGGTCGCGACGCTGCGTGCGCGCGCATTGACACTGCCGGTCCAGGGGATTGAGCCGGGCGCTCTCGTGCCGTCGTTCTCGGAGGCGCGTGGCTCACGGGTCCACGAGGCGCTCGACATCATGGCGCCGACAGGCACGCCTGTCGTCGCGGTCGACGACGGCCGTGTGGCCCGCCTGTTCCGGAGTGACGCCGGTGGGCTGACCGTGTACCAGTTCGACCCCTCGCAGCGCGTCGCCTACTACTACGCGCACCTGCTCGACTATGCCGCGGGTCTCGCCGAAGGCCAGGCGGTCATGCGGGGCCAGGTCATTGGCTACGTCGGCAGCACCGGCAACGCGCGTCCGGACGCGCCCCATCTGCATTTCGCCATCTTCGTGCTCGGTCCCGAACGGCGGTGGTGGGACGGCACCCCGATCGATCCCTACGCCGTCCTGAAGTAGCACCGATGCGTGCATGCGCCGTGGTGGATGCGGGGATGGTCGGCGGCACGGCGTCCGAGCACCGCTGGGTGTATAGATCAGGCAGAAGGAGGTCCTGCCGTGATCCCCATCACGCACATCCTCTGTGCGGTTGATTTTTCCGATACGTCCCACCATGCGCTGCGCCATGCGGCAGCGCTGGCCGCGTGGTTCCGCGCGCGCCTCACCGTGTTGCATGTCGCGGCGTCCCCGAGCGACACGTTCCTGCCAGCCGCGGCGCCCGGCGACTGGGCTCCCGCGCTGTCCCTGACACCGCCGCTCGATCAGGTGCGGGAGGAACTCGCGCGCGAGGTCACGCGCGTCGGCGCCGACCCGGTGGCGCCGGACCTCACCGTCGCGGTCGGGCGTCCCCACGAGGTCATCCTCGCCGAAGCGCTGGCGCGCGGCGCCGACCTGCTGGTGGTCGGCACGCACGGCCGAAGCGGCTTCCACCGACTGGTGCTGGGCTCGGTGGCCGAGAAGGTCCTGCGGCTGTCGCCCTGTCCCGTGCTGACGGTGCCGCCGCATGCCGCGGGTGGCGTCGCGGTGCCGAGCTACCGGCAGATCCTCTGCCCGATTGATTTCTCGGCCTCGTCCCGGCGGGCCCTGACCCTTGCCGTCGAGCTCGCGCACGAAGCCGGCGGCCACGTCACCGTGCTGCATGCGCTCGAGTACCTCGATCCCGAGGAACCGTGCGAGCACGTCCCGATCGACATCCGGGCGTATCGCGCGCACCTGCTGACGCACGTGCGTCAGCGCCTGCACGAGGCGGTGACCGCCTCGGGCGCCGACGCCGAGACGGTCACCGAGGCGTTGGCCGTCAATCGTGCCTATCAGGAGATTCTCGACCGCGCCGCGTCGCTGCCGGCCGACCTCATCGTGATGGGCACCCAGGGCCACGGCGGCATCGAACTGATGCTGTACGGCTCGAACACCCAGCAGGTGGTGCGGCGTGCCACCTGCCCGGTCCTCGCCGTTCGCGGCTGACATGCCGGGACTCACCACCGCCGAGGCGGCGGCACTGCTGGACCGGGTTGGCCCCAACGCGCTGCCCGAACGGCCGCCCGTGCCCGTGTGGCGCCGCCTGCTGGCCCAGTTCTCGAGTCCCCTGATCTACATCCTGCTCTTTGCCCTGGTCTTCGACGCCGGGGTGTGGATCTACGAGGGGGCCAGGGGGTGGCCCGTCGAGGCGACGGCCATCGGCGTCATCCTGCTGCTCAATGCGGCCCTCGGTCTGTATCAGGAATACCGCTCCGAGGCGGCGCTCGCCCGACTCAAGGTGCTCGCGGGGGCGCAGGCCTGGGTCCTGCGTGACGGCCGCCTGCAGCGGGTCGCCGTGGAGGCGATCGTGCCCGGCGACCGCGTCCGCATCGAGGCGGGCGATCGCGTGCCGGCCGATGGCGTCATCGCCGAGGCCCACGGCGCCATGCTGGACGAAGCCGTCCTGACGGGGGAGTCGCTCCCGGTGGACAAGGGCCGGTCGGACGAGGCCTTCAGCGGCACGCTGCTCCTCCGCGGACATGCGCTCGTGGACGTCACCCGCACCGGGCCCTCGAGTGCGATGGGGCGCCTGGCGACGATGCTCGGCGACATCCAGGCGGCGCAGACGCCGCTCGAGAAGCGTGTCGACGCCCTCGGCGGCCAGATCGCGCGCGTGGTGCTCGGGCTCGCCCTCGTGCTCGGGGTGCTGGGTGTGGCGGCCGAAGGCCTCGGCCGGGCGTCGCACATCGTCATCTTCGCCGTCGCGCTGGCGGTGGCAGCCGTCCCCGAAGGCCTGCCCGCCGTGCTCACGGTGGCCCTCGCGCTCGGTGTCGAGCGGATGGCGCGGCAGCGCGCCGTCGTGCGACGTCTGGCGGCCGTCGAGGCGCTTGGCTCGGTGGACGTCATCGCCACCGACAAGACGGGCACGCTCACCGAGAACCGGATGGACGTCCGCAGCATCGACGTCATCGACACCCCGCGGGCGCTCGCCGCCATGGTCCTGGCCAACGACGGCGATCTGGCCACGGGCGCCGGGGATCCACTGGATCTCGGGCTCCTGCGGTATGCCGACGCCCAGGGCCTCGACATCGTCGCCCTGCGCGCCGCGCATCCGGTGCGGTCGACCCGGCCGTTCGACAGCGCGTGGAAGTACACGCGCACCACGGTCGAGGGGCCGGACGGCCTGACCAGCTACGTGAAGGGCGCTCCCGAGGTGCTCCTCGATCGGTGCGGGCTCACCGGCGAGGCGCGTGCCTCGTGGCAGGCGCGCGCCGACGACCACGCGGCGACCGGGCATCGGGTATTGGGCCTGGCCACCGGCGCCGGCGAGGACGAAACCGCGCTCACCTGGCTCGGCCTGGCCCTGTTCTGGGATCCGCCCAGGCCGGAGGTGTTCGACGCCGTCGCCCGGGCCCAGGCGGCAGGCATACGCGTGGTCATGATCACCGGCGACCATCCGGCCACCGCCCTGGCGATCGCGCAGCAGATCGGTGTGCACGATCCACGCGTCCTGGCGGGCGACGAGCTCGGACGGCTCGAGGGTGCGGCGTTGTCGCGCGCCATCGCGGAGGTCACCGTCTTCGCGCGGGTGCAGCCGGAACAGAAGCTCCTGATCGTCGAGCACCTGCAGGCGCAAGGGCGCGTGGTGGCGATGACCGGTGACGGCGTCAACGACGCGCCGGCCCTCAAGCGGTCCGACGTCGGCGTGGCGATGGGGCAGCGCGGGTCCGACGTCAGCCGCGAGGTCGCCGACCTCGTGCTCCTCGACGACAACTTCGCCACCATCGTCGGCGCCGTCGAGGAAGGGCGGAGCATCTACGAGAACATCCAGAAGTTCCTCCGCTTCCTGTTCTCGACCAATCTCTCCGAGGTGTTGCTCATCACCTCGGGGGCCGTGCTGGCGTGGACCTGGGGCCTGCGTGATGCCACCGGGGCCCTGCTGCTGCCGCTGACGGCGGCGCAGATCCTCTGGATCAACCTGATGACCGATGGCCTTCCGGCCCTCGCCCTGGCCTTCGACCGCACGCCAGGCGTGATGCAGTTGCCGCCGCGGGCGGCGTCGGCGCCGCTGCTCGACCGGTCGTCGATGCGCTTCGTCGTCGCGGCCGGCGTGACCAAGGCCCTGCTGGCGCTGACGATGCTGTGGCTCGTCCCGTGGCTCGGCCACGACCGCGACACGGCGCGGGCGGCGGCGTTCCACTTCATGGCGATCGGTCAGCTGCTGCTCACGTATCCAGCGCGCCATACGTGGATGCGGCCGCTGCCCAATCGCTGGCTGCACCTGGCGGTCGGAGCCGGCATCGTGGTGCAGGTCGCGGCCGGGGAGATCCCGTTCATGGCCGACCTGCTCGGCAACGCGGCCGTGCCGCTGACTGTCTGGCCCATCGTGTTCGGCGGTGCCCTGCTGGCCTGGGCTCTGATCGAGGGCATCGCGCTGCTGGCCTGGCGGGGGCACGAGGTGCCGGAGGATCCGTCGTGACGACGTGGCTCGCGTTCCTCGCCGTGGCCCTCGTCATCGTCGTGGCCGGCGCGCGTCTGGCGCACGACGGCGACGTGCTCGGCGAGAAATCCGGGATGGGGCGCAGCTGGACGGGCCTTGTGCTGCTGGCGGCGACCACGAGTCTCCCCGAGCTGTTCACCGGGCTGGGCGCCACGGTCCTGGCCGATCATCCCGACATCGCGGTCGGTGACGTGCTCGGCAGCTGCATGTTCAACCTGCTGATCCTGTCGATGCTCGACGCGCTGCAACCCGAGCCCCTGTCGGCGCGCGCGCACCAGGGGCACGTGCTGTCCATCGGCTTTGGCCTGCTGCTGCTCGGCGTCGTCGGGCTGGCCCTGCAGGCCGGGGCGCGGACGCCCGTGGTGGGCTGGGTCGGCATCGCGACACCGGTGCTGTTCGTGCTGTACCTCGTGGCGATGCGAACGACGTTTCGCTACGAGCAGCAGCGGCTGGCCAGGGAGCGGGACGCCGTGGCGGACGTACGGCAGTACGACGCCGTGCCGCTGCGGACGGCGGTCATGCGCTATGTGGTCGCGGCGTCGTTCGTGGTCGGGGCGGCGCTGCTGCTGCCCGGCCTCGGTGCCGACCTGGCGCGCCAGACCGGGCTCGGGGAAGCGTTCGTGGGCAACCTCTTCATCGCCTGCACGACGTCCTTGCCGGAAGTGGTGGTCTCGATTGCCGCCGTGCGGCTCGGCGCCGTGGACCTGGCCGTCGGCAACGTGCTCGGCAGCAATCTCTTCAACATGTTCATCCTGGCCATCGACGATGCCGCGTACGTGAGGGGCCCGCTGCTCGCGGCGGTGCAACCCGGGCACATGGTGGCGGTCGTCGCCGCCGTGACCATGCAGGCGCTGTTCCTGGTCGCCCTGACGTACCGGGTGCTGACCAAGCGATTCGTCGTGTCCTGGGACACGGCCGGCATCGCCGTCGTGTACGTGGCGGCCGTCGCGCTGATGTACGTGGTGCGGTAGCGCCAGACGCACGAGGGGCCCGCCAGGTCGTCCTGACGGGCCCTCCGTGTCCTGCGTGTCGCGTGGCGCTTCTAGAACGCGTACTTCAGCGCGAAGCGGATGATGCGCTGGTTGCTCGCGGCGGTGATGGTGCCGAACTGCGGGCTGGCCAGGTTGGTGTTGGGATTGGCCCACGCCGGCGTGTTGGTCAGGTTGAACGCGTCGGCCCGCAGCTCGAAGAAGCGGTAGGTCTGGCCGAACGTGAAGCGCTTGACCAGCGAGAAGTCGAGGGCCGTGAAGCCGGGCCCCCGCACGCCGCTGCCGTTGCGCACCGTGTTGCCGAAGGTGGCGGGCGCCGGCTGCGAGAAGACCGCCGTGTCGAAGTACTTCACGTTCGGGCCGAAGCCGCCCAAGATCTCCGGGTCGCCGTTGCGGTCGGCGTAGAGCGTGTTGCCCGGGGCGCGCAGCAGGGCGCCATCAGCCGTCACGCTGAGCGGCGTGCCGCTCATCAGCGTCAGCAGGCCCGAGGCCTGCCATCCGCCGAGCGTGTTGCGCAGGAAGGCGTTGTCGGCATCCCGGAAGAACGGCATGTCCACCACGAAGCTGGTCACCCAGGTGTGGCGACGGTCGAAGCCGGCGAGCCCGTACGAACGCTCCCGGTCGGCCGGCGTGGCGATGCCGCCGTTGTCGTCGGCGAAGTTGCGCGCGCGGCCGAACGTGTAGCTGTTGGTGACCAGGATGCCGTTCATGAAGCGGCGATCGATCTTGGCCTGCATCGAGTGGTAGTCGCTGCGGCCGGGCACGCGCGAGGGGACGCCGGCGATGCGGCCGAACGGCGCGAAGAGCGGACGGCCGGCGTTGTCGAGGCCGAGCACCGTCGCGGCGTTCAAGTCGATGGCGTAGAGCATGCCGACACCGCGGTTGCCCACGTAGGCAACCTCACCGGTGAAGCCGAGGCCGAGCTGGCGCTGGTAAGCGACGTTCCACGAGTGCAGGTAGCCCTCGTAGATGTTGTCGGGAATCGAGAACAGACCCGAATTGCGCAGGAACGGCTGGTCCACCGGCACGATGCCGTTGCTCGGGATGTCGACGCCGCCGACGGTCGGGAACCCGGCCCTCAGGCTGCCACCCTGCGTGAAGGCGTTGGTGGCCTGGAGGATCACGTTGCCCTTGGTCGGGTAGTTGAAGGCGTACGTGTTGTCCGGGTACGGGGCCGTGGCGGCGCCGTACCCGGCCCGCAGAACGTCCTTGTCGCTGATGCGCCACGAGATGCCGGTGCGCGGTGCGAAGTTGGTCTTGCGCGTCTTCGTGCCGAGGTCGGTCGGCACTTCGCCGATGCCGGCGACGCGCAGGGTGTTGTTCGACGGGTCGTAGCTCGACAGACCGCCCCGCTCCTGGATGCCGACGAACGGCGTGTAGTACTCGTAGCGCAGTCCGAGGTCGACGGTGACGTTGGGACGCACCTGCCACTTGTCGTGGACGAAGAAGAAGTACTGCTGGTGCCGGGTGCCCGGCTCGTCGACGAACGGCACGTCGCGGCGCACGTCGTTGGCATAGTCCAGGAGGAAGGAGGCCAGCGAGTTGGCGACGTTGTTGCGGATCGCCGCGGCGTCGGCCGGCGTGGAGGTCCCTGACCCGTTGTAGGAGAACGTGCCGCGCGGGCCGCCGAAGTCCTGCGTCTGCAGCAGGAAGTCGCGGTTGCGGCGCAGGTCCGCGCCGAACTTGACCTGGTGGTTGCCGGCCAGCTTGGTCAGCGTCGTCGCGAGCGTGTAGGTCGTCTCGCCACGGTCCCAGGGCATCGAGTTCGAAAACCCGACCACCGGGTTGCTGTAGTTCTGGATGTTCACCGACATGATGCCGCTGGTGTAGTCGCTGATGTTCACCCCGGGCACGCCGAGCTCCTGGGCCGTGTTGAGCCCCTGGCCCGACGAGTTGGTGACGTTGTGGTACCAGGTGAAGCCGCCCCGGACTTCCATCACGAGGCTGTTGCTCCACGTCCGCGTCCAGTTCAGGCCGCTGACGATGGTGTCGTTGGTGCCCGTGCCGGCGAAGCCGCCGTTGGCCGGACCGCCGACGTCGCCATAGGGCGACGGGTCGAACACCACCGGGCGCATGAAGCTGAACCGCGGCGAGAACTGATCGCTGCTGCTGGCCTGCCAGTTCAGCTTGATGTCGAACTGGTCGGTCCGCCGCTCACGCACCGTCGAGGCCTCGTAGTTGGGCTGGCCGATCGGCTGGTTCGCGAGGTTGGGCAGCGGCACGCGCGCCAGCACCTGGCGGGCAATCGGGCTGATGCGGGTGGCCGGAATCACGTTGTTGTCGAACGCCGTCCGGTTGTTGCCGAGCCCGTCCCCGGTCAGGGGATCGCGGATCACGGTGTTGGTGGCGCTGCTGAAGTCGCCGTTGCGCCACTCGGCCGGGGGCACGAAGAAGCGGAACACGCGACCGAGGTCGTCGTTGGTGCGCTGATAGTCGCCGAAGTAGAACAGCTTGTTCTTGCGGATCGGGCCGCCGACTGCGAAGCCGAACTGGTTGTAGCTGACGTCGGGCTTGCTGGTGGCGTAGTACGGCGTCGCGTTCAGGCTTTCGTTGCCGGTGAACCAGAAGGCGCTGCCGCGCAGGTTGTTGGTGCCCGACTTCAGCGTGACGTTGGTCACCGCGCCGCCGGCCCGGCCGAACTCGGCGTCGAAGTTGGAGGTGCTCACGGCCACCGTCTCGAGCGCTTCGGCCGACGGGATCAGCACCGTCAACAACCCCGTTCGGTGGTTGTTGTCGAGGCCTTCCATCTGCACGTTGTTGGCGAGACGGCTCTGGCCGTTGACCTTGCTCTCGAGCGAGTCCTGCGAGTTGAAGAACTCGGAGTGCGGTCGCGTCGGCCGCGTCGCGCCCGGCACCGTGGCCCACATGCCCTGGAAGTTGCGGCCAAAGCCGAGCGGCATGGCCGCGATCGCTTCGCCCTGGATGATGCGCCCCGTGTCGGCGCGGTCGGTCTGCAGCGCCGGCGCATCGGTGGTGACCGTCAGCGTTTCCGAGAGGTCGCCCACTTCGAGCCTGAAGTCGACGCGGATCGTCGTGTTGACGTCCACCTCGACCTTGTCGCGCAGCGCCTTCTTGAACCCGGCCAGTTCCGCCTCGACGCGGTACACGCCGCTGGCGACGTTGGGGAACGTGTAGTTGCCCGACTCGTTGGAGATGGAGTTCTGCGCGATGTTGGTGCGCGTTTCCGTGATGGTGATGGTGGCCCCGGGCACGGCCGCGCCCGAGGTGTCTGCGATGTTGCCGAGGATGCTGCCCCGCGCTGCCTGCGCCCGGACGGGCGTCACGCTGGCGGCCATGCCGACCAGCGCCAGAACGCCGCAGGCCAACCATTGATACCGACTCGCCGTGAACATGTGTCCCACTCCCGCGGTCCGTCGGCTGCGCCGGCGCCCGCCCTCGACCGACGTAGCACGCCCCGCAGCACGCGGCACGGAGAGCCCGTCGATGTGGTGTTACCAGTAACGATGTTTCGGTGACTGTACGGCAGGGATAGGCGACTGTCAATTCCGATCGGAGGCCCGTGACGAGGGGGCCGCTGGACTGACCACTCGCGCCGACACGTCGTCGCCATCCCCGCTGCGACGAGCCTCGGCACCGCACTTCGCGATACCATACGCGCTCGCACGACCCCGAGCCGGCCGACCCTCACGTCGCCACGGAAACGCACCATGTCTACCGCCACTTCGCCAGCCGCGCCCCTGTCGGCGTACGCCATCCAGGTCGATCCCCGCGACAACGTCGCCGTGGCCCGCGTGCCGGTGCCTCGAGGCACCCAGGTCCAGGTCGGCCCCGCGGTCGTCGAGGTCCTCGACGATGTCACGCCTGGGCACCGGTTCGCCCTCCGTGCCATCCCCGAGGGCGAGTTCGTCCGACAGTACGGGCAGCCCATCGGCACGTCGAAGGGCGTTGTCCCGGGCGCGCTCATCGCGCGCGCCAACATGTCCAATGAGGTGCCGGTCGTTCGCGAGCTCGATCCGCACCTCTCGAATCCGGCGCCGGACTTCGTGCCCGAGGCGCAGCGCGCCACCTTCATGGGCTACCACCGCCCGGATGGGCGGGTGGGCATCCGCAACTGGGTGCTGATCGTGCCGACGAGCATGTGTGCGGCGCACGAGGCAGTGCAGATCGCCACCGTCGCCGAGTTCACCCTGTTCGACAAGGCGAAGTACCCCAACGTCGACGGCGTGGTCGCCATCCCGCACAACAAGGGGTGCGGCTGCTCCGATGGCTCAAACATCGAGGTGATGCTGCGCACGCTGGCCGCCTACGCCGAGCATCCCAACGTCGGGGGCGTCGTCTTCATCGGGCTGGGCTGCGAGAAGACCAACCTGACCGTGATGGAGCAGTACCTCAGCGATCAGCACCGCCCGATGAACAAGCCGGTGGCGCGCATCGGCATCCAGGAGGCCGGTGGCACGCAGGGGTCGGTGAAGCGCGGGCTCGAGGCGGTCGAGGCCATGCTGCCGGTGGTCAACGCCATCACGCGTCAGCCGGCCCCCATCAGTGCGCTGTCGATGGGCGTCAAGTGCGGCGGGTCGGACGGCTTTTCCGGTCTGTCGGCCAATCCGGCGCTGGGGCGCGCCGCTGACGAGCTCATTCGTCAGGGCGGCACCGTGCTCATCACCGAGGTCCCGGAATTCTGCGGGGCCGAGCACATCCTCGCCTCACGGGCCAAGGACGCCGAGACCGGACGCGCCGTGTACGAGATGGTGGACTGGTACAAGGACTACGCCGCCAAGTTCGGCACCGTCCTGAACGAGAACCCCAGCCCCGGCAACGTCGCCGGTGGCCTGCTGAACATCACCATCAAGTCGCTCGGGGCCATCGCCAAGGCCGGCACCCTGCGCGTCGAGGGCGTCGTCGGCTACGCGGAGCAGCCGACGGGACGCGGCCTGTACCTGATGCAGGGGCCGGGCTACGACCAGGAGTCGACGCCGGGCCTCATCGCCTCCGGGGCGCAGCTCGTGGTGTTCACGACCGGCCGCGGCACGACCATCGGCAACGCCATCGCGCCGGTGCTGAAGCTGGCCTCCAACAACACGATGTACGAGCGGATGAAGTCCGACATCGACCTCTCGGCGGGCGACATCATCGATGGCACCGCGAGCATCGATCAGGTCGGCCTCGACGTGTTCGCCTACGTCTGCAAGGTCGCCAGCGGCGAGATCCTCGGCAAGTCCGAGGAGACCAAGCACCGCGAGTTCCAGGTCTGGGCCGAGCAGAGCGTGAGTCTCTAGGATTGCGGCAATTGCAGGATTTCGGAATGTCATCACCGGGATCAGTGCGTCGACCAGTGGCGGTACCTACGAAATTCTCCCATTCTGAAGTTCTGCCAAGGCGAGGCGTCTCGTGAGAGCGGCGGTGCTGTCTGCTCCCGGCGTCATGGCGATCCGTGACATCGGCGATCCCGAGGTCGGGCCGCGTGACGTCGTGGTGCGTGTCACGGGTGTCGGGCTCTGTGGCACGGACTTCCACATCTTCGAGGGGCACGCCAACTACCACACCGACCGCCTGGGGCGTCCGGTGCCGTTCGAGGTGTCCCCGCAGGTGCTCGGTCACGAGGTGGCGGGCGTCATCGAGGCCACCGGCGCCGACGTCCGCGACCTGAAGGCCGGGGATGCGGTGGTGCTGGATCAGGGCCGCAACTGTCTCAGCGCCGCCGCGCCCCATCTGTGCGAGTACTGCGCGACCGGCGACTCGCATCAGTGCGAGACCTACGGCGAGCACGGCATCACCGGGCTGCAGGGGGGGCTGGCCGAGGTCATCGTGATCCCCGCGGTGAATGCCGTCCGCCGCGGACACACGCTGCCGGCCGAACAGGCCGCGCTCACCGAGCCGCTCGCCTGCATCATCCACGCCCAGGATGCCGTCCGCAGCGCGAGTGCTTCGGCGCGCTATCGGCTGCAGGCCAGCGACGCCTCGGCGCGCGTGCGCACGGTACTGATTGCCGGCGCCGGTCCGGCGGGGCTGCTCTTCCTGCAGCACTTGCGACAGGTGATCGGCTTCGAAGGACGCATCCTGGTGAGCGAGCCGAATGCCACCAGGCAGGGGCTGGCGCGCCACTACGGCGCCGATGCCGTCATCGACCCGGTGGCCGACGATGTGGTGGAGGCCACGCTGACGCTCACCGCAGGCCGTCGCGTGGAGTACCTGATCGACGCGTCGGGCAGTGCGCAGGTCTTCGTGCAGATGCCCGGGCTCATCCGCAAGCAGGCCACGGTGCTGCTCTACGCGCACGGGCAGTCCGGCGTCGATCTCGGCGTGCTCAACACCGTGATGTTCCGGGAGCCGCAACTCGTCTCTCCGGTCGGCGCGTCGGGCGGCTTCGACGCGGATGGTCGCCCGTCGGTGTATCGTCAGTCGCTCGAACTGCTCGAATCGGGACGGGTCGACGTCAGCCGGATCGTCACGCATCGCTATGGCGCGCTGGAGGACATCCCCCGCGCGTTCGGCAGTGAGGACCGCCGGGCCGCCGACTACGTGAAAGCGGTCTACGCGCCGGTGTAGGCGTCGGACTTGCCATCGGTGTAGGCGTCGGACTTGTCCGACGCTCAGCGATCTGGTCCGCCGGACAGCGTCCGACGGCTACACGCCGGCAGTAGCCGTCGACCTTCAGGTCGACGGTCCGAAGCATGCAGCCAGAGGAAACGAATGAATCTGCATATCCAACGTGGACTGATGGCCCTGACCCTGTCGCTCACGATGGCGGCGTGTGGTGGTGGCAACGGCGGCACGACCGCTGACGGCTCGCTGCACCTCGCGGTGATTCCGAAGGGCACGACCCACGAGTTCTGGAAGAGCATTCACGCCGGGGCCATCAAGGCGCAGCGCGAGTACGAGGCCCAGGGCGTGGCGGTCCGTCTCACCTGGAAGGGCCCGATTCGCGAGGACGACCGCGAGCAGCAGATTCAGGTCGTCGAAGGCTTTCTCAGCCAGGGCGTCAACGGCATCGTCCTGGCGCCGCTCGATGCCAGCGCGCTCGTCCGGCCCGTCCAGGAAGCGAAGCGGGCCGGTATCCCGACGGTCGTCATCGATTCGGCCCTTGCCTCGGGCGACGCCGTGAGCTTCGTGGCGACCGACAACGAGAAGGGCGGGGCGCTCGCCGCCGACCGGCTCGGCCAGTTGCTGCAGGGCAAGGGGCGCGTGCTGGTGCTGCGCTATCAGGAAGGCTCGGCGAGCACCGAGGCGCGCGAGAAGGGCTTCCTCGATCGCCTCGCGTCGCAGTACCCCGACATCCAGATCGTCTCGGCGGACCAGTTCGCGGGGCCCACGCGCGATACCGCCAAGCGGGCCTCGGAGAATCTCCTCAACCGGTTCGGTGGGCAGGTCGACGGCATCTTCACGCCCAACGAGTCGTCGACGGCGGGCATGCTGCTGGCCCTGCAGGACGTCGGCAAGGCGGGACAGGTCCGGTTCGTCGGCTTCGACTCGAGCGAGGCCTTCATCACCGCCATCCGCAACAAGCAGCTCGATGGCGTGGTGCTGCAGAACCCCTTCGAGATGGGCTACCAGGGCGTCAGGACGATGGTGGCGCATCTCAAGGGCGAGGCCATCCAGCCGCGCGTCGATACCGGTGTGACGATCGTCACGCCCGAGAACCTGGACACGGACGCCTCGAAGGCACTGCTGAATCCCCCGTTGAGCCAGTATCTGCCGTGACCCGTCGCGCCCCCGTCTTCATTCTGAATCCTGAATTCTGAATTGTTGACATGCTGACGCTGACCGACATCCGGAAGCACTTCGGCGCGACCAGGGCGCTCGACGGCGTCACGCTGGAGATCCGGCCCGGGCGGGTCCACGCCCTCGTCGGCGAGAACGGCGCGGGCAAGAGCACCCTCATGAACGTCATCGCCGGCGGCCTCCGGGCCGACGCCGGCACGATGACGATGGGCGGGGCGGCCTACCAGCCGGATGGGCCGCTCGAGGCCCGGGTGGCGGGAGTGGCGCTCATCCATCAGGAGCTCTCGCTCTGCGATCACTTGACCGTGGCGGAGAACATCCTCCTCGGCCGCGAGCCACGGCGGGCGGGTCGCTACGACCGCGTCGCCGCCAGGGCCGAAGCGGCGCGCGTGCTCGAGCCGTTCCACCACCCCGAACTGCATCCGGACCGCGGCGTGACCGGTCTGCCGATTGCGGCCAGGCAGGTGGTGGAGATCTGTCGGGCCATCTCCGCCGACGCACGCGTGGTGCTGATGGACGAGCCGACGAGCAGCCTGCCGCGCGAGGACGTCGAGCGTCTCTTCACCCTCATCGGCCGGCTTCGCAGCCAGGGCGTCGCCGTCGTCTACATCAGCCACTTCCTGGAGGAGGTCCGGGCCATCGCCGACGACCTCACCGTCCTGCGCGATGGCCGGACGGTCTGGACAGGGACTGCGGACGCCCTGACTGACCCGCAGATCATCAGTCACATGGTCGGTCGCGACGTCGCCGAGCTGTTTCCGGTGAGGCGCCAGGCCCCCGGCGATGCCGTGCGTCTGCAGGCCGATGGGGTCGAGGTCGAGGGCCGTGTCAGGGAGGCGTCGCTGCAGGTGCGGGCCGGTGAGGTCCTCGGCATCGCGGGCCTCGTGGGCGCGGGCCGCACCGAGCTGCTGCGCGGGCTGATGGGGCTCGAGGAACGGCCGGTCCGCGGCCGGCTCGCCGTCAACGGCCGCCCGGTCGCCATCGAGGCGAAGACCCCCTGGGGGCGTCTCGAGGCGGGGCTCGGGTATCTCAGCGAGGACCGCAAGGGCGAGGGCCTGACCCTGCAGATGTCGCTGGCCGACAACCTGACCTGCACGCGGTACGCCACGGTGAGCAAGCATGGCGTCATCGACGGTCGGGCGCAGCGGGGGCAAGGTCAGCGCTGGCTCGAGCGACTCAAGGTGAAGGCGCGCACGCCGGTCCAGGCCGTGCGGACGCTGTCGGGCGGCAATCAGCAGAAGATCGCGCTCGGCCGCCTGCTGCACCAGGAGGCGACCGTGTGGCTGCTCGACGAGCCGACGCGCGGCGTGGACGTCGGCAGCAAGGTGCATCTCTACGAAGCGATTGCCGAGGCCGCCGACGCCGGCTGCGCGGTGATCATCGTCAGCTCGTACCTGCCGGAGCTGTTCGGCCTGTGCACGTCGCTGGCGGTGATGAGCCGCGGGCAGCTCACGCCGTCGGCGCCACTGGCCGACTGGACGCCCGAGTCGGTGATGGCGGCGGCGATCGGGGCACCACAGTGAGAATGCCGGGAATGCCGGGAATGCCGAGAATGCCGGCATGCGGGTATGCGGGAATGTCGAAGGCCCAAGGCCCAGTCCCCAAGGCCCAGGTCGAAGGTCGAAGGTCGAGGCGAGCTGAAAGAGTGACCGTCGAACGATGAACGCCGATATCCGTCAACGACTCTCTGCCCTTGCGCCCGTGCTGGGCCTGGTCTTCGTCATCGCCGTGTTCGCGGTGATGAGTGATGACCCGGCGCAGTACCTGTCGCCGCGCAACCTCCGCATCGTCTTCGCGCAGACGGTCATCGTGGCGCTCGGGGCCATCGGGATGACGTTCATCATCATCAGCGGTGGCATCGACCTGGCCGTGGGGTCGACGATCGCGCTGGCGGGGGTGGTCACGGCGCTCGGCCTGCGCGAGGGCTATCCCCC
>LNFM01005472.1_pt1 | contig 21946 bp, 20 predicted proteins | sample 596031 | NCBI WGS metagenome assembly LNFM01 (sample SAMN04254537, study PRJNA301005) | activated carbon metagenome | isolation source: dual media filters at the Ann Arbor, Michigan drinking water treatment plant | place: USA: Ann Arbor
CCTACAAGCTGCGTTGGCCCGAGAGCGAGCATGCCATGTACATCACGATCAACGACATCGTGCAGGACGGTCGCGTGCGCCCCTTCGAGATCTTCGTCAATTCGAAGAACATGGAGCATTTCGCCTGGACCGTCGGCCTGACGCGCATGATCTCGGCGGTGTTCCGCCGCGGCGGCGACGTCTCCTTCGTCGTCGAGGAATTGAAGGCGGTGTTCGATCCGCGCGGCGGCCAATGGATGGAGGGGCGCTATGTGCCGTCCCTGCTCGCCGCCATCGGCGACGTGATCGAGCAGCATATGATCGAGATCGGCTTCATGCCGAACCCCAAGGAAAAGCGCGAAGGCCATCTCGAGCGCCAGGTGGTGAATCTCGCCGAGGCGCGCGGCCATGACCATGACGAGCATGGCCACGACCATAACCATGGTCCGAAAGCAGGCCCCGACACGCGCTTCCGCCAATGCCCGAAATGCGGCCAGGCCAGCCTGATCAAACAGGAAGGCTGCGACAGCTGCCTGAGCTGCAACTACTCGAAGTGCGGGTAAAAAAACTAAAAAGCCGTCACCCTCGGGCTTGACCCGAGGGTCCATTTCTCAAACGCTCAGGCAACGGATGAATGGATGCTCGGGTCAAGCCCGAGCATGACGGCTATTTTGGACCGCTCTAACCTTTGATCGTCCACATCTTGCGCAAGATGCCTTCGCCGAGGAGCTGGTGCAGCAGCGCCATGGCGGCATGGCCGATCAGATAGGCCCACATCACGTTGGCGAGCGCGCCGTGCATCTCGGCCGCCAGATGGCCGAGGCCCGTCATGCGGCCGGCCGCGTCGATCTGCAGGAAGACGACGAAGCCGGTCGCCGCGAGATAGGTGGCGAGCAGCAGGCCGAGGCCATGCACCGCATTGGCGAAGGCGCTATGCGCCGCGCTGTCGGGCATTTCGAGCCGGCGCAGAGATTCGCCGTAGGCGCGCAGGTCCGCGACGATGGCGCGGCGGCGCGCCGCAGAAAACCACGGAAAAAACGCGCCGAACCTGGCTTCGCCGCGACGCACCAGCGTCCACAGCCAGAAGGCGACGACGATGCCGAGGCTGACGACGCCGATCCATTCATGCATCAGGAACGGCGTTTCGATGCCGCGGCGCGGCGGATGCGGCTCCTCCATCACCAGGCTGCCGAGCAATTGCAGGACGATGGCGAGAGCAAGCAGCGCATGCAGCGCTTTGGTCAGCAGACTGTGACGCAAGATGGCCTCCGAAATGACGCGATGGTCCCACCCATTAGGATGTTAGTCCCGCGCCCGCAGGCGAAACAGCGCGATGCGCGCCTTTGCGAAGCAGTCGCTCATTATTCCACGAGATCGCGAAACGCTAATGCGAGGCGCTAACCGCGCGCGCAAGCCGCGTCGATCTCGGCCTTGAGCTTCTGCAAGTACGGATCGCGGATGCCCAGTTCGGTGAGATGGCACAGCGTGTTCTCGAGATAATCGCGGTTGGTCCCGCTATTGCCGCAGGCGCCTTCGATCATGCGCGCCTTGTCGGCCAACTCCAGCTTGCCGACATATTGCGCGTGGCTGCGGTCGGTGATGTAGGCCCAGGCCGTCGCCATGCGGCCGTGCGTCGGCTCGCCGATCTGGATGGTGACTTGCCGGCGCTGATAGACGCCGGTGATCAATTCGCGCGCATCGACCGTCTCCAAGACCGCCGCCATCTCGTCATGGGCGACATGAAAGGCAACGCCGTGACAAGAGCCGCCGCGATCGAGGCCGAGCACCAGGCCGGGCTTTTCCGGCGTGCCGCGATAGCGCACCGACTGCACACAAAAGGCGCGGTGCCAGCCGCGCAGATAGGCCGGCTCCGATTCGATGTGGGGAAAGCCGGGGTTCCACATCAGGGAGCCGTAAGCGAAAATCCACATATCCGACGACATGACGCGGGGCGCACCAGATGCAGTGGTGAAATTCGGAAAGCCGCCGCATCGCCGGCCTAGCCTGCGATGCCTTCGACTCTTCGGGTCTTTCGGCTAGTATAAGCGCCGAGACGCCGCCCCGCACCCGTCGCAAATATTGTCCTCGCGTTCATGACCAACATCACCCGCCGCCTGATGATTGTGACGCTGCTGGTTTTCCTGCTGGCGGGGCTCGGGCTGTCCGGCTTTTGGGTGTTCGGCGCCGACCGGCTGCGCGCCAACCTCAATCAATGGGCCGAGGTCTGGCGCGCCGAGGGCAATCACGTCGCCTACAAGCCCTTTGCCGTCACCGGCTTTCCGCTCTATTTCCGCGCCCGGCTCGAGGATTTCGCCATCGCCGGCGGCGGCGCCTCCGCGCCCTGGCGCTGGCAGACGCCGGCGCTGCGCCTGCGCGCCTCGCCCTTCGCGCCGACCCGCGCGCGCGCCGACTTCACCGGCGAGCATAAGGTCGTCGCCGAATTGTTCGGCGTGCCGGTCGCCTTCACCGCCGCCACCAAGAACGGCGTCGCCCGCGTGCAGCGCCGCGGCAACAGCCAGATGGGCGGCGTCGAATTGCACGATTCCTCGCTCGTCATCGACGGGGTGAGCGGCCGCTTCACCCTCAAGGAAGCGCTGATCGACGCCTTTTACAGCCGCGCCGTCAGCGGCACGACCACGCCGAGCGCCGGCCTTGCCGTCGCGCTCGACGATCTGATCCTGCCCGCCGGATTGCTGCCCGGCCAACTCGGCACGCGCATCGATTCGCTCAATCTCGATGCCGAGGTGATGGGCGCCATCGGCCCCGAAGTGAATACGACCACCGTCGCCGCCTGGCGCGATGGCGGCGGCACCGTCGAGATTAACGATTTCGCCCTGCGCTGGGGCCCGCTGCGCATCAAGGCCGAAGGCACCATGGCGCTCGACGCCAGCCTGCAGCCGCTCGCCGCCTTCACCGCGACGATGACGGGCTTCAATGAAACCATCGATCTGCTGGTCGCCGAGGGCGCGCTCGATCCGCGCGATGCCAGCGCCGCCAAAACGCTGCTGTCCCTGCTGGCGAAAACGCCGCTCACCGGCGGCGCGCCGGAAATCGCCGCGCCCCTGACGATTCAGAACCAGCGCCTGTCGGTCGGACCGGTACCGCTGTTCACGCTGCGGCCCATCGTCTGGCCGGCGACATGACTGCGTTGGAACGACCGGGGATCGCCATGACCACGCCGAGCGACAATCCCGAAGGCGCGCCACCGCATGCGCCGGTCGATGCGGTACGCGATCACCCGAAGCGCCCGTCGCACATCAAGACATCCGAAGTGCTGCAACGCTTGCGCGACGACGTGGCCGACGAAGACAGCATCACCGTGGGCTGGCTGGTCTCTCGACTCGGCACGCGCGCCTTCGGCGCCATCATCCTCTTGATGGCGCTGCCCAACATCACGCCGCAGATTCCCGGCATGTCGACCCTGTTCGGACTGCTGATCATGCTTCCGGCGGTGCAGATCATGCTCGGTCTGAGCCAGATGTGGCTGCCCGGCTTCCTCGCCAACCGCACCATGCCGGGCCCGACGGTCGGCAAGATTCTCGCCTTCGCGATCCCCTGGGTCGAGCGCATGGAAAAGCTGATCAAGCCGCGCTTCGAATTCCTCATGAGCCCGCCGTTCGAGAACATCGTCGGCGGCGCCGTGCTGTTCCTCGGCTTCATCCTGTTCTTGCCGATCCCGGGGGCGAACTTCCTGCCGGCGGTGGCCTGCGCCTTCATGGCGCTCGGCATGCTCGAACGCGACGGCCTGTTCATCATGGCCGGCCTCGGCATCGCCGTCGGCGCATTGGTGGTGCTGGTGCTGATCATCGGCGGCCTGTGGCACGTGCTCGACCAGCATTGGCACACAATGATCGACTTCGTTTCGCGCTGGTAAGCCCCTCGGCTCGAGCCCGAGAGTGGCGATTTTCGCTAGGCCTGGCCGGCCTTGACGATGCTGCGGCGAATCTCGCGCGTCTTGGCGAACTTCTTCTGCAGCTTGTCGCCCTGATTCCAGCGGATCGCCCGCTGCATCGCCGACAGATCCTCGTTTAGGCGGCCGAGCATCTCGAGCACGGCGTCCTTGTTGTTGAGGAAGATGTCGCGCCACATCACCGGATCGGAAGCGGCGATGCGGGTGAAATCGCGAAAGCCGCTGGCGGCGTATTTGATGACTTCGCCGCGCAGATGCTTTTCCAGCTCGGTCGCCGTGCCGACGATGGTGAAGGCGATGAGATGGGGCAGATGCGAGGTGATCGCCAGCACGCGGTCGTGATGCGCCGCATCCATCACATCGACATTGGAGCCGATGCCCTCCCAGAAGGCGCGCAGCTTCGCGGTCGCCTTCGGATCGCCGCCCTTGAGCGGCGTCAGGATCGTCCAGCGGCCCTCGAACAGTTCGGCGAAGCCCGAGGTCGGCCCTGAGTTCTCGGTGCCGGCGAGCGGATGGCCCGGCACGAAATGCACGCCCTTGGGCAAGAACGGCGCCATGTCCTTGATCACCGTCTGCTTGACCGAGCCGACGTCGGTGACGATGGCGCCCGGCGCCAGATGCGGGCCGATGGCCTGCGCCACCGCCTTGCAGGCGCCGACCGGCACGCAGACGACGACGAGATCGGCGCCCTTCACGGCCTTGGCCGGATCGCCGACCGCGCTATCGATGAAGCCGAGCTTCTTGGCGGTGGCGCGTGTCGCGGCCGTGCGGGCCGTGCCGACGATATCGCCGACCAGACCGTTCTTCTTGGCCGCCCAGGCGATGGACGAGCCGATATGGCCGAGGCCGATCAGCGCCATTTTCTTGAACAGCGGCGCCTTCTTGGTCGCGGCCTTCTTCACGGCCTTCTTGGCCGGCGCTTTTTTCTTCACGGCCATGTCAGACGCCCTTCTTGAAGTCGGCGAGCGCCGCGACGACGGCCTTCATCTCATGCTCGAGGCCGATGGTAATGCGCAAGCTGTCGGGCAGGCCGTATTTCGGCACCTGGCGGACGATGATGCCGCGCGCGGTGAGGAAGGCGTCGGCGGCTTCCGCCGTCGCCGGGTCGGCGAATCGCACCAGCAGGAAATTGGCGACGCTCGGGGCGACGCGGTAGCCGAGCTTGCTCAGCTCCTCGGTCAGCCAGATACGCCAGCGCTCGTTATGGTCGCGCGCCTGACTGGTAAAGGCGACGTCTTCGACGGCGGCGATGCCGGCCGCCTGGGTCGCCGAGCCGACGTTGAACGGCATGCGGATGCGGTTGAGATGATCGATCAGGCGCGCCGGGCCGTAGGCCCAGCCGAGCCGCAGGCCGCCCATGGCGTAGATCTTCGAAAAGGTGCGCGTCATGACGACATTGTCGCCCTGGCCGACCGAGGCATCGACCAATTCGACGCCGGCCGCGTAATCGTTGGCGGTGACGAACTCGGCATAGGCCGCGTCGATCACCAGCACGACATTGTCCGGCAGGCCGGCACGCAGCCGCGCCATCTCGCCGTTCGCCAGATAGCTGCCGGTCGGGTTGTTCGGATTGGAGATATAGACCAGCTTGGTGCGCGGCGTGACCTTGGCCAGCAGCTTGTCGACATCGGCCGTGAGATTGGTCTCGCCAGCCGTCACCGGCAGGGCGCCGACCGAATGGGCGGCGATCGGATAGATCAGAAATCCGTGCTCGCTATAGAGCACCTCGTCGCCGGGTCCGGCATAGGCGCGGGCGAGCAGGCCGAGAATCTCATCGGAGCCGGCGCCGCAAATGATGCGCTCGGGATCGAGGCTGTAACGCGCGCCGATCGCCTCGCGCAGCGCGACGGCGCCGCCGTCCGGATAGCGATGCATGCTGGCGGCGGCCTTGTTGTAGGCCTCGACGGCGCGCGGGCTCGGGCCCAGCGCGCTTTCGTTCGACGACAACTTGATCGGATTGGCGTTGCCGGCGATCTTCGACTTGCCGCCGACATAGGGCTCGATGGCGTCGATGCCCGGCCGCAGCACGGGACCGCGCGCGACCAGATCGGTCTTGTCGGCGCTCATGGCCGGACGCTCATTGACGCTGCCCGACGCTCAGGCGCGGCGCGCTCTCGTCGTCCGACAGGGTTGCGGCATAGGCGCCGAGCGTCACCACATGCATCAAGGCGGGGCCGACGGCGGCGGAGAACTGCGCCAAGCGGCCGTCGCCGGCGGCGATGAAACCGTCGATCTCGGCGAGATAGCGGGCGGCGCCGCTGCGCGGCGCATCGACGATGTAAACCGGCGGTAGGCCGGCAGCAGACAGAGCCGAGGTCAGGCGGGCGCGGCTCAATTCCTCGGAGGTCTCGATGACCAGCAGCGAGCGATCCTCGCCGGTCGCTTCCGGCGCGACGCGGGCGATGGCCACCGCCGACAGGGTGGCGCCGCGATCCGAGGCGGCCTCGTAGAACGGCAGGCGGGCGAAGACGCGCGGCTCGTCCGGGCCGGCGCCGAGCAGCATCGGCCACCAGGGGGCCGCCTCGCCCTGTTCGGGGAAGGGCAGCACGCCGACGGTGGCGCGGCCTTCGGAGACTTCGCGCATGACCTGGGAGACGCTCTGGCAGGCGATCATCGGCGTCGCCGCGCCGTAATGGTCGCGCGCCAAATCCCACAGGCCCGGCGGAGTGTCCGGTCCGCCCGACAGCACGGCGACCGAGAACGGCCCCTGCAGGCGCAGCAGCGACGACATGATCTCGCGCCACAAGCGCACCAGGGAGGAGACCGGGAAGGGCCCGCTGTGGCGGCGCACGAGGCGGCGCAGCACCGAGGCTTCGCGGCCGGGGCGCAGATAGACGGCCGGCGCCTTGCCGGGGCCCTGCGCGGGGGCCGGACCGGCGAGTTTGGCTTGGCCGATCTGCTCGGCGAGGGCGGCACGGCGCATCAGCAAATCGTGGAGCGCCGTGTCGATCTGGTCGATCTCCCCGCGCAGATCGTCGAGGGTCGTTTGGCCGTCGCTCATGGGGTTAAAACCGCCGAAAAAGGGGCATAAGTCATAGTCCTAGCGGGTTGCAAAATCAAAGAAAACATTGACAGTGCAGGTCCCGGACCCTAGCTATCACAGCCGACGAAACCGCCGGACCGGCCGGGCTTCAAGCCTACCCGATCCGGGCATTTTCGGCCCCCTCCGGCCACCGCCGGACCGGCATCCGGGCCACCCGTAAAGGTCCGGGGAAGCGAAGCATGAGCATCCCTCACAGCCAAGACAGCAGCGAGACCGCCCCGATCGGCGACGCCCAGGCGGAACGTGGGGCGGCCGAGGCCCCCCAGACCGGCCATAAGGTCGTGCTGGGCGCGCCGGCGCCGATGAAGCTCGACAGCGGCCTGGATCTCGCCGGTTTCACCCTCGCCTACCAGACCTACGGCACCCTCAACGCCGAGCGCTCCAACGCCATCCTGGTGTGCCATGCGCTGACCGGCGACCAGTTCGCCGCCGGCCGCCATCCGGTGACCGGCAAGCGCGGCTGGTGGGACAATGCCATCGGGCCGGGCAAGCCGCTCGACACCGACCGCTATTTCATCATCTGCTCGAACATCCTCGGCGGCTGCATGGGGACGATCGGGCCGAAAGAGCCCAACCCGGCGACCGGCAAGCCCTACAGCCTCGCCTTCCCGGTCATCACCATCGGCGACATGGTGAATGCACAAAAACTGCTGATCGACCATCTCGGCATCGACCAGCTGTTTTGCGTCATCGGCGGCTCGATGGGCGGCATGCAGGTGCTCGACTGGGCCTCGCGCTATCCCGAGCGCCTGTTCGCGGCGGTGCCGATCGCCACGGCGGCGCGCTGTTCGGCGCAGAACATCGCTTTTCACGAGGTCGGCCGCCAGGCGATCATGGCCGATCCGGAATGGCGCGGCGGCGACTATCTCGCCCAGAACACGCGGCCCGAGCGCGGCTTGGCCGTCGCGCGCATGAGCGCGCATATCACCTATCTGTCGGAGACGGCGCTGCACCGCAAGTTCGGCCGCGCGCTGCAGGACCGCAAGGCGGTGACCTACGGCTTCGACGCCGATTTCCAGGTCGAAAGCTACCTGCGCCATCAGGGCATCACCTTCGTCGACCGCTTCGACGCCAACTCCTACCTCTACATCACGCGCGCCATCGATTATTTCGACATGGCGAGCGAACATGGCTCGGTGGCCGAAGCCTTCAAGGGCACCAAGGTGCGCTTCTGCGTGCTGTCCTTCTCGAGCGACTGGATGTTCCCGACCGCCGAAAGCCGGGCGCTGGTGCATGGGCTCAACGCGGCGGCGGCCAACGTCAGTTTCGTCGAGATCCAGACCGACCAGGGCCACGACTCGTTCCTGCTCGATATTCCCGACTATCACCGCACTTTGACCGGCTTCCTCAACGGCGCCGCCGCCCACCGCGGATTGATCGCGAAATGACCCTGCCGACTTTGCCGAAGACAAATGGCCGCATCCGCGCCGACCTGCAGCTTGTCGCCGATCTGGTGCCGGCCGGCGTGCGCGTGCTCGACGTCGGTTGCGGCGAAGGCGCGCTGCTGCACCATCTGGCGCAAACCAAGAACGTCGATGCGCGCGGCATCGAACTGCGCCAGGAAGGCGTGAATGCCTGCGTGCAGCAGGGCCTCTCGGTCGTCCAGGGCAATGCCGAAACCGATCTCAAGGACTATCCGTCCGACGCCTTCGATTACGTGATCCTCAGTCAAACCTTGCAGGCGATGCGCGATCCGCGCGGCACGCTCGGCGAGCTTTTGCGCATCGGCAAGCACGCCATCATCTCGTTCGACAATTTCGGCCATTGGGCCATGCGCCTCGGCCTGATGTTCGAAGGCCGCATGCCGGTCGCCGACGCGCCGCGCCATACCTGGTACGACACCGGCACGATCCGCCCCTGCACGATCCGCGATTTCCTCACGCTCTGCGGCGATCTCGGCATCGAGCCCGAGCGCTGCTTCACCGTGCATGGCGGCGGGCACACCCGCGAGGTGGCGCCGGGCAGCTGGCGCGCCCGGCTCACCGCCCGCCAGGCGGTTTTTCTGCTGAAGTGACCGCGTCCCGCCGGGGATGCCCGTCCGACAAGGGCGCCAGCAGCGGCTGCTTGCGCCGCACCCGCGCCGGCTCGGCCATGCCGCTCGGCGCATAGATCTGCTTCACCGCCTCGATCATCACCACGCCGGCGAAACTGGGGAACCAGCGCGCGCCGAGTTTTTCCCAGGCCGGCGCCGCGGCGATCATCATGCGCGACTGGCTCGGCGGCAGGAACAGCGCGCCGGTGGTGACGACCGGCGTGAACAGGCTGTCGCGCAACAGCCGTGAGAGCTGGCCGGCGCTATAGGGCGAGCCCTGGCCGAACGGCGTGCGGTCGAGCTGGGCCCACAGACTGCGGCGGTTCGGCACGACGACGACCATGCGCCCGCCCGCCGCCAACACGCGCCAAGCCTCGCGCAGCATCTGGCGCAATTGTTCGGTCTGTTCCACGGCATGGATCAGCAGCACCCGGTCCATCGACAGATCGGGCAGCGGCAATTCCGCCTCGTCGGCGAGCAACACCTGGTTCGGCCCGCCGGTCGGCCAGGGCAGCACGCCTTGCGCCGGCGGCATGGCGGCGATCACCCGCTCGGCATCGTCCATGAACGGCCGCAGATAAGGCACGGCATAACCGAGGCCGAGCACGCGCTGTCCATGCACGTCGGGCCAGATTTCGCGCAGGCGGCGGCGCAGCATGCGGCTTACCGCCTGGCCGAGGCTGGTGGCGTAGAAATCCCGCAGGTCGATGACGTCGGTCCACATGGCGGAAGAGTAGCATAGCCGCCGCCGCATGGTATTCTCGGGACATGCTCGACATTCGCCGCATCCCCGCCCTGACCGACAACTATCTCTGGCTCGTCCGCGAGCCGGGGAGCGGCCTGGTCGCCGTCGTCGATCCGGCCGAGGCCGAACCGGTCGAGGCCGCGCTTGCCACGCTCGGCTGGACACTCACGCATATCCTGAACACGCATCACCACAAGGACCACACCGGCGGCAACCTCGCCCTCAAGGCCAAGTGGAACGCCACCGTGGTCGGCCCGGCGGCCGATGCCGAACGCATTCCCGGCATCGACGTGCAAGTCGGCGACGGCGAGACCTATATCTTGGGCGAGGAAAGCGCCGAGGTGTTCGACGTGCCCGGCCATACGCGCGGCCATATCGCCTATTGGTTTCCCGACAGCGACGCCTTGTTTTGCGGCGACACCCTGTTCGCGCTCGGCTGCGGCCGCCTGTTCGAAGGCACGCCGGCGCAGATGTGGGCCTCGCTCGGCAAGTTCGATGTCATGCCGGACGAGACGCTGGTGTTCTGCGCCCATGAATATACCCAGTCGAACGCGCGCTTCGCCCTCACGGTGGACGGCGGCAACGCTGCCCTCGTCGCCCGTGCCCGCGCCGTCGACGACGCCCGCGCCAAGGGCCAAGCCACCGTGCCCTCGACGCTCGGCGAGGAGCGCGCCACCAATCCCTTCCTGCGCGCCGACCATCCCGAACTGGCGCGCAATGTCGGCCTCGATGCCAAGGATCCGGTCGCCGTCTTCGCCGAGATTCGCCAGCGCAAAGATCACTTCAAATAAGCCTTAGAGAAACCCAGGGGAGCCCCATGAAGCTGTTCTATTCGCCGTCCTCGCCCTACGTCCGCATGGCCCATGCCGTCGCCATCCTCAAAGGGCTCGACGACAAGCTCGAAAAGCCGCCCGCCCGCGAGGCCGGCGTCAATCTCGACAAGCTCAACCCGCTCAACAAGATTCCGACGCTGCTCACCGACGAAGGCGAGACGCTGATCGAATCGAAACTGATCTGCCAATATTTCGACGAGATCGGCGACGGCCCGAAGCTCTACGGCCAGGACCCGCAGACCCGCCGGCGCGTGCTGCAGCAAGAGGCGCTCGGCCATGGCGTGCTCGACGCCGCCGTGCTCTGCCGCATGGAGGAGCGCATGCGCGAGCCGGAGATGCGCTCGGCGCAATGGATGGAGCGCCAGAAGAAGAAGCTCGAGCTTGGCTTCGCCGCCATCGAGACCATCGTCGGCCGGCTCGGCCCGTCGCTCGGCATACCGCACATCACCTATGTCTGCATGCTGTTCTTCATCGACCAGCACAAGATCTATCCGGGCTGGCGCGAGACCTTCCCCAAGCTCGCCGCCTGGTACGATCGCACGCGCAGCGAGCCGGCGCTCGCCGCCAGCGAACCGAAGCCCGCCAAGGCATGACCGGCGATCGGGATGCGGCGGCGATCATCGCCGCGCTCGGCCTCGCGCCCCATCCCGAAGGCGGCCATTACCGCGAGAGCTGGAGAGAGACCAGCGCCCCGCGCGGCCACGGCACGGCGATCTATTATCTGCTGCAGGCCGGCGAGGTTTCGCATTGGCATCGCGTCGATGCCGTCGAGATCTGGCATTACTACGCCGGCGCGCCGCTGGAATTGCGCATCGCCGCGCCGGAGGCCAAGGCGGTGGCCCATCGGCTCGGCCCCGACCTGCTCGCTGGCGCGCAGCCGCAAATTCTCGTGCCGAAAGATCACTGGCAGAGCGCGCAAAGCCTCGGCGCCTGGACCTTGGTCGGCTGCACCGTCTCGCCCGCCTTCGACTTCGCCGGCTTCGAGATGGCGGCGAAGGGCTGGGAGCCGGGTTGAGCTAGGCGTCGGACGCCGCGCACCAACCGCGCCATAGGCCGCGATAGGCCTCTTCGAGCGAGGCGGTAAAACCCTTCGCGTCCATCAAGGGCGACGCCTGCAGGCGGGCGCGCATGCCGCCGCGCAACTCCGCCAAGCGCGCGCGATCGACCGCGAGGCGCGCGGCGATGGCGACATAATCCTCCGGCGTCGCAGCGATGCAATCTTCCAGGCCGACGCGCGTCAGCAGACTGGCGCCGACGCGGGCGCAATGGCGGTCGCCCGCCAGCGTCACCGTCGGCACGCCCATCCACAGCGCCTCGCAGGTCGTCGTCGTGCCGTTGTAGGGCAGGCTGTCGAGGCCGATGTCGATCTCGCCATAAAGCGCCATATGGCCGGCGTAATCGCGCACGCGGCCGGCGAAGCGCAGGCGCGCCGGATCGACGCCGGCCAGGGCGAAGCGCGCAATGACGCCGCGGCGGATTGCCGGGTCGTCGAGGCCGCGTGCCTTGAGCAGCAGCCGCGAGTCCGGAACGGCGAGCAGCACCTGGGCCCAGAGATCCAGCGTCTCGTCGCACAGTTTGGGCAGATTGTTGAAACTGCCGAACGTCAGCGGCCCCGCCGAACCCGCCGGCAGAGGCGCGACCGGCGGCGCGTCGTCCGATGCGCCGTAGCAGAGAAAACCCTGCGGCAGGCGGACGAGCCGTTCCACGGCGAAGGCGTCGGCGCCGCCCGGACCATCATGGGGCGGATCGGCGATGGCATCGGTCAGGCGCGCGTCCATCGCCGCGAGGCCGGTGCTGTCGGGATAGCCGAGCCAGTTCACCTGCAGCGGCGCTGGCTTGCGCGCGAAAACGCCGAGCCGGTTGCCCGCCGTATGGCCGGCGAGATCGACCAGGATGTCGATGCCATCGGCGCGGATCTGGTCCACCAGCGCTGCGTCGGTCATGCCGCGCACGTCGCGCCAATTGGCAATCGCGGCGCGCAGCCGGGCCGTCACCGCGTCGGGCTTGGCGACATCGGCATAAGCGAAGAGTTCGACCTCGCCCGGGTCATGGGCCGCCAAGACCGGGGCGAGGAAGAAGGCCACCGAATGCTGATGGAAATCGGCCGAGACATAGCCGACCCGCAGGCGACGCTCGGGATCCGGTGCGTTGCCGTGCGGCGCGGGCACCGGCAGCTTGGCGGCCAGGGCGGCACCCGCCGCCTGGTGCAGCGCGAACAGCGCCGCTTTGTCGCCGGGCAGGTAATGGCTGCTCAGGGCGAGGCTGGAATGGGCGGCGAGGTTCTGCGGATCGCGGGCCAGAGCCTGGCGGTAGAGCGACAAGCCTTCGGCGACCTGCCGCGTGTCGACCAGCGCCGAGGCCAGCCGCACCAGCAACGGCACCGAGGTCGGATCGAGCGCCACCGCCTTGCGCCGGCACTCCACCGCCTCGGTGAGATGTTCGAGCTGGCGCAGCAAGCTAGCGAGCACCTGCCATCCCTTGCCATATTGCGGCGCCAACGCCACGGCGCGGCGCAACAAGGGCTCGGCGGCGGCCAGCTCACCGCGCTCGCGGTGGATGTTCGCGAGATTGATGAGGAAGTCGGGCTGGCGCGGGTTTCGGCTGATGGCGCGCGCCATCAGCGCGACGCCCTCGCCGCTTTCGCCCGACTTGTGCAGGGCCAGGCCGAGCACATGGAGGATGTCCGCATTATCGGGATCGGCTGCGAGCAAAATCCGCAGTCGCGCCGCTGCGACGGCGGCATCGCCACGCTGCAGATCGGCGAGCGCGTCCTGAAACGCCCTCCGCCTGGTTTGCGGATCGGCGGCCTGTGGATCGGGCAAGAATCCCGCCTCTAATACATATGCTGGCCGCCGTTCACCGACAGGGTCGAACCGGTGATGAAGCCGGCGTCGTCGGCGACGAGGAACAGCACGGCGCGGGCGATCTCGTCGGCGCGGCCCAAACGGCCGACCGGGATGCGCGCGACGATTTTTTCCAGCACGTTGGGCGGCACGGCGCGGACCATGTCGGTGTCGATATAGCCCGGCGCGATGGCGTTGACGGTGACGTTCTTGGCCGCGCCCTCCTGCGCCAGGGCTTTGGTGAAGCCATGGATGCCGGATTTGGCGGCGGCGTAATTGACCTGGCCGTACTGGCCGGCCTGGCCGTTGATCGAACCGATGTTGACGATGCGGCCGAAGCTGCGCTCGCGCATGCCGTCGATGACGACGCGCGACATGTTGAAGCAGGAGCCGAGATTGGTGTCGATCACCGCCTGCCAATTCTCCGGCGTCATCTTGACCATGGTGGCGTCGCGGGTGATGCCGGCGTTGTTGACCAGCACGTCGACCGGCCCCAAATCGGCGACGATCTTGGCGATGCCGGCCTGGCATTCGGGAAACTTGGCGACATCCCATTTATAAGACGGAATGCCGGTCTCCTTGGTGAAGGCCGCCGCCGCTTCATCGTTGCCGGCATAGACCGCCGCCACCTTGTAGCCCGCGTTCTTGAGGGCGAGCGAAATCGCCCCGCCGATGCCCCGCGTGCCGCCCGTCACCACTGCCGTCCGCGCCATGATCCGTCACTCCCGTTAAAGCTGCCCTGTGATGAGCCCTTGCGCGAGGCTCTTATCCTTCATAGCGCCGAACGCACCGGCGCCTGTTGCGCTAGATCAACCCTAACGCTCGGTCAGCGCGCTCGCTTACCGCTCGACCAGCTTGCTCGCTTACCGCTCGACGCAAATCGCAATGCCCATACCGCCGCCGATGCAGAGCGTGGCGAGGCCCTTATGGGCGTCGCGCTTCTGCATCTCGTGCAACAGCGTCACCAGGATGCGCGTGCCCGAGGCGCCGATCGGATGGCCGAGCGCGATGGCGCCGCCGTTGACGTTGAGCTTGGCCGGATCGAAGCCGAGATCCTTGCCGACGGCGCAGGCCTGCGCGGCGAAGGCTTCGTTGGCTTCGATGAGATCGAGATCGGCGAGCGTCCAGCCGGCCTTCTGCAGCGCCAGCTTGGTCGCCGGGATCGGCCCGGAGCCCATCAACGCGGGATCGACGCCGGCCTGCGCCCAAGCGCGAATGACGGCGAGCGGCTTGACACCGCGCTTGGCGGCTTCGGCATCGCTCATCAGCACCACGGCGGCGGCGCCGTCGTTGAGGCCCGAGGCGTTGCCCGCCGTCACCGTGCCGTCCTTGCTGAAGGCCGGGCGCAGCTTGCCGAGCGTCTCGACCGTCGTGCCGTGACGCGGATATTCGTCCGTCTCGACCATCTCCTCGCCCTTGCGCGTGGCGATGGCGATGGCGAGAATTTCTTCCTTGAAGCGGTTGGCCTTCTGCGCCGCCTCGGCCTTCTGCTGGCTGCCGGCGGCGAAGGCGTCCTGGTCGGCGCGGCTGATCTGCCACTTGGTCGCGACATTCTCCGCCGTGGTGCCCATGTGGTAGCCGTTGAAGGCGTCCCACAGGCCGTCGCGGATCATCGTGTCGACCATCGCAAGATCGCCCATCTTCTGGCCGACGCGCAGATTGGCGCAATGGGGCGACAGGCTCATGTTTTCCTGGCCGCCGGCGACGACGATGGCGGCATCGCCGCTGCGGATCGCCTGATAGCCGAGCGCCACCGATTTGACGCCGGAGCCGCAGACCTGATTGACGCCATAGGCCGGCACGCCTTCCGGCAGGCCGGCCTTGATGCTCGCCTGGCGCGCCGGGTTCTGGCCCTGGCCGGCGGTGAGCACTTGACCCATGACCACTTCGCTGACCTCGCCCGCGGCGACCTTGGCGCGCGAAATCGCCTCGGCGATGACGCGCGCGCCGAGGTCATGGGCCGGGACCGTGCTGAGCTTGCCGCCGAAAGCCCCGATGGGCGTACGCACGGCGCCGGCGATAACGATGTCGGCCATGAAAACCTCCTGGGGCGCGGCAAAACAACGAAAGATGAATGATCAGTTTAGAAGAGCGCGCGCCAGACACAAGCTGATCGCGCGACCGTGACATCGACGATGACGCCGAGATGACAGCCGCCATGCGGGCCAGCGGACGAATGCCTAAGCCATGAGCATGCTGCGGCGCGACAGCTAGGAACGGCGCTTTTTCGCGCGCTTGGTCGTCACGCTTTTTTTCTTTGCCGGCGATTTGGCTTTGGTCGATAGCTTTTTTGCTGAGGCTTTGCGCGCGGGACGCTTTCGCGGCGGCGTCATGGCGTCGAGCCAATCGGCGAGTGGCTCCCAGCTCTGCGCCTTCGCCTGACGGCCGACGATCATCGCCACATGACCGCTCGGCACGCGGATCGCCGTGGCGCGCGGCAAGGCCTCGGCCAGCGCCTGGGACGAAGGCGGCGGCACGATCCGGTCGTGCTGCGGCAGCAAGAGCAATACCGGCTTGTCGCAGCGTTGCGGCGCGATGGTCTCTCCCGCCACCTGCCAAGTGCCGCGCGCCGGGGCATTCTGGCCATACCAGCCGACGAGGCATTCGGCCGCGACCTTGGATGCCAGCGGCACGCCATCGTTCACCCAGTCCTCGATGGCGACGAACAGCTCGCCGTCCTTTTTTGTTTCAGGACTGCCGGCCGCCTGCGCCGCCGCGAAGTTGCGGTATTTGCGCCCCACCAGGAAGGGATCGAGGCTGGCGAACATCGCCTGCAAGAGATCGACGGGAAATTCCGGCAAGGCCGTGAAGGCCGCCGTGAGGGCCCCGGCCGAGGCGGCATCGAGCGGCGCCTTGATCGGTCCGTCGATCTGGAAATCCCACGGCGTCGCCAGCAGCGCCAGCGCCGTCACATCCTTGTCGCGCAACTGCGCCAGGGCCAGTGCGAGATTGCCGCCCATGCAATAACCGATGAGCGGCAACGGTCCGCCCGCCGCCGTCACCGCCGCATCCAGCGCGCCGGCGAGACGGCCGGCGATGTAATCGGTGAGGTCGAAGCCCCGCTCGGCTTCGCCGGGCGCGCCCCAATCGACCAGCAAGGGACGGTGGCCGCGCGCCGCGAGATGGCGCAACAGGCTCGTTTCGGCGGTGAGATCGAGCACATGGCCGCGATTGACCAGCGACGGAATGACCAGAACCGTCATTCCGCCTTTGGCGGTTTTGCCGAATCCGTAATCGAGCAGGCGCGTCGTCCCCTCTCGCCATAGCAGCGGCGGCTCGCGCAAGCTGCGGCGATAGGGATGGGCGCGATAGGCGCTGACGCCGGCGGCGAATTCGAGAAAGCGCTGCTCGCCGATGCGATCGACGGCGACGCCTAAGTCCTCAGCGCTTGTTGCGGCGAGCTCGCGCTGCAGGTCCGCCGCTGCGTCGGCGAACGGCGCCGGCCAGGGGAACTTGCCGCCGGCGATCAGCGGCAGCGCGGCGCGCAGGCTCGTCCAGGCCGCTCCCGCGCTCGCCAGATGCAGCGCGAGCGGACGCGGCCCCGTGCGCGCCGGCGGCATCGGTGGCGCTTTCTGCTTCGCCGCCGTTTTGGCGGCGGGCTTCTTCGCTGCCGCTTTGGCGGCTGGAGCTTTGCGACGGGGCGCCATGGACCGGTGAACCTGTAACGGAAGCCTGCGAAATCGCCGCCAGACTATGGCCGGCGGCGGCGATGAACCAGAGCTTGAGCGCGTCGAGCGCCACCCCGGGAATCGCCCCTGCCAGGGCGGCAGGCGGGATGGCAGCGGCCGAGCCAGAACTGGTCGGCAGGGCCGCGCAGCGCTCCCAAAGCTCGAAGAGAGCCTTCGCAAATGCGTCGGAATCGCCGCCTGTGCCTTGTTTTCCGCCCCGTCTCTCGCTCATTGTTCAAGTTTAACAGCGGGCCTGGCCCTTCGCCAGGGCGATGCCGCGCCGCAGCGAAGGCTTGCGCAGCGCAGCATTTTCGCGCCATCTTGAGGACAGAAGACCGGGGAAGCGTCCATCAGAGCCGCAGGTCCGGTCGGGAAACTTCACGCCAGCGCCTCGAGGACGACCCCATGACCGACAGCCCCGGCACGGACAAACCCGTCATCACCATCAAGAAATACGCCAACCGCCGCCTCTACAACACGGCGACGTCGAGCTATGTCACGCTCGAGCATCTGGCGCAGATGGTGAAAGAGGGCGTCGATTTCGTCGTGCTCGACGCCAAGACCAACGAGGACCTCACCCGCCAGGTGCTGACGCAGATCATCATCGAGGAAGAGGCCAAGGGCGAGAACCTGCTGCCGATCAACTTCCTGCGCCAGATGATCGGCTTCTACGGCCACGGCATGCAGGGGCTGGTGCCGCGCTATCTCGATCTCAGCATGGAATCCTTCTCGCGCAACCAGCAGCAGATCCGCAGCTACATGGAAGAGACCTTTACCGGCCTGTTTCCGTTCGGCGACAAAATCAGCGAAATGGGCAAGCGCAACATGGCGATGTTCGAGGACGCCATGAAGATGTTCTCGCCCTTCCCGGGCGCGCCCAATTATCCGGGACGCGGCGCGGCGGCGGATCCGACGGCAGAGGGCGAATCGGCCGAAATTCGCGATCTCAAGGCCAAGCTCGATACGCTGCAGAGCCAGCTCGACCAACTGCTGCGCGCCAAGAAATAAATTCTCGCGGCGAGGACGGGGTCACGCGCGCACGCGCGTGCTGCTCCCGTCATCCTCCAGCTCGGGCGACAGCTTGTCTTCCTCAGCGAAGGTGGCATGCAGGCGCGCCGCCGGAAAGCGCATGGTCACGGCCGTGCCGACGCCCGACTCGCTGGCGATTTCCAGGCGGCCCTCGTGCAATTCCATCAGATGCTTGGTCAACGGCAGGCCGAGTCCGGTGCCTTCGTATTTGCGGCTCAGCCGGCTATCGACCTGACGGAACGGCTCGAGCGCGAGCAGGATCTCGTCGGCGCTCATGCCGATGCCGGTATCCTTGACGACGAACAGCAGATCGCCCCGCCCTTTGCCATCCGCATCACCCGGATCGAGCCCGGCCATGAGCGTGATGCGACCGCCCGACTCGGTGAATTTGAAGGCATTGGCCAAGATGTTGATGAGAATTTGCCGCACGCGGCGCTTGTCGCCATAAAGATAGGGCAGATCGCCGGGCACCGAAATATCGAGCGCGGCGCGCCCCGTGCCCTGGCCGCCCACCATGCGCAAGCTGTCGGCCGCCACGTCGGCAGGGCGGATATAGTCTTCCAGCAGCGTCATCTTGCCGCTTTCGGCCTTCGACAGATCGAGGATGTCGTTGACCAGGCTGAGCAGATGCTTGCCGCTCTCCTCGATCAGCTTGGAATAATCGAGCACGCGCGGGCCGGCGTCGGCGCCGAGAGCGACCGAGCCGATCACTTCGGAGAAGCCGATAATGGCGTTGAGCGGCGTGCGCAGTTCATGGCTCATGGCGGCGAGGAAGGCCGACTTCGAGCGGTTGGCGCGGTCGGCGAGATCCTTGGCGGTCACCAATTCGTCGAGCGCGCGTTTGCGGTCGGTGGTGTCGCGCAGATTGGCGACGATGCCGGCGATGCCCGGCTCGCCCTGCAAGTTGCAGCAGGTGATCTCGAAGGTGCGCCATTGCCCGTCGGCGTGACGCAGTTGAATCTCGGCCGTCATATTGACGCCCTGTTCAGTCTGCACTTGCGAGAGAAAGTCGTAGAACGAACCGAGTTCGGCCGGCGACATGAACTCGTCGAGCCGGCGCCCGACCAGCCAGGTCGGCGCGAAACCGAGAATGCGCTTGGCCGATTCGCTGCAATAGGTGAATTGCCCACGCACATCGATGATGGCGATCACATCGGAGCTGTTGCGGATCAACGCGCGATAGCGGCGGTTGTTGATTTCCAGGCGGCGCGCCGCGAGCGCGCTGGTCATCGACATGCGGCGGTCGGCGATGACCGACAGCAAACCGAGCATCAGCAAGAAGAAGGTCGTGCCGGCGATGCCGACAGCGAGGATATGCGGCGAGAAACTCATGCCGCTGGCGAACAGCGGCGTTCGCAACGCGAGATGGTATTCCGCCGTTGCCGTAGCGATGAAATGCATGCCGGCCACGGCGATCGCCATGATGGCGGCGCTGACCAGCTTCTGCCAATAGGCATGAACATGGAACGCCAGCCACAGCGCGACCGTGGCGGCAACGATGGCGAGGACCACCGACAGCGAATAAAGCGCCCAGTTGTAATGGATGGTGGCGTCCATGCGCATCGCCATCATGCCGAGGTAATGCATGGCGGCGATGCCGCAGCCCATGAACAAGCCGCCGACCGTCAGACGCAGGCGGGTGAGCGTCCGGGCGCTGGCGATGGCAAGACCCGCGCCGGTGACGAGAATGGCGACAATCAGCGAGCCGACGGTGAGATTCGCCTCGTAGCTGACCGGCAGTTCCATCTTGAAGGACAACATCGCGACGAAGTGCATCGCCCAGATGCCGCCGCCCATGGCCGTGGCGGCGAGCCCCAGCCACCATAGGCGCAGCCGGCCGCGCGCTTCGCGCAAGCGGCTGGCGGCATCGAGCGCGACAAAGGACGCGAACCCGGCGATCGCCACCGACAGGGCGACGAGCGCCAAGTCATGCTGGCCTGTCAGATGGTTTTGCAGATACGGCGAAATGACCGAGTCTCCAAGGACGCCTCGGCTCACGCGACGGGCGCGCCGCCCGACGAGAGCCCTTTACCTAGTCTTCAGGATAGGGGGGACGGATTAATCGTTACTTAAAATGCCCGCAATGGTCGGGCCCCAACTAGGCAACGCTGCGCAGCGCTTCGGCGAGAATCCCGAAGATTTCCTCGATTTGCGCCTGGCTGACGATGAGCGGCGGCGACAGAGCGATGATGTCGCCGGTGACGCGGATCAGCAGACCGCGCTTCTGGCATTCGAGGAACACGTCAAAGGCACGGGTGCCCGGCGCGCCGGGGCGCGGCGCCAGCTCGATGCCGGCGACGAGGCCGATGTTGCGAATGTCGATGACGTTGGGCAAGCCCCTGAGAGCATGCGCCGCTTCTTCCCACGGGCCCGACAGATCGGCGGCGCGCTGGAACAGATTGTCGCGCTCGTAGATGTCGAGCGTGGCGAGCGCGGCGGCGCAGGCGAGCGGATGGGCCGAATAGGTATAGCCGTGGAATAGCTCGATGGTGCCTTCCGGGCCGTTCATGAAGGCGTCATAAACGCCCTTGCGCACCATCACGCCACCCATCGGCACGGCGCCGTTGCTGATGCCTTTGGCCATGGTCATGAGATCGGGGATGACCCCGAAATAATCGGCGGCGAAGGACGCGCCGAGGCGGCCGAAACCGGTGATGACCTCGTCGAAGATCAGCAAGATGCCGTGCTTGTCGCAAATCGCGCGCAGCTTTTCGAGATAGCCCTGCGGCGGCACCAACACGCCGGTCGAGCCGGCCATCGGCTCGACGATGACCGCGGCGATGGTCGAGGCGTCATGCAAAGTCACCAGGCTTTCGAGGGCGTCGGCGAGATGCGCGCCCCACGCCGGCTGGCCGCGCGAGAAGGCGTTGTGCTCGAGGTTGTGCGTGTGCGGCAGATGATCGACGCCGTTCAGCATATTGCCGAATTGCTTGCGGTTGCCGACGATGCCGCCGACCGAGATGCCGCCGAAATTGACGCCGTGATAGCCGCGCTCGCGGCCGATGAAGCGCGTGCGGCTGCCTTCGCCGCGAATTTTGTGATAGGCGAGCGCGATCTTCAGCGCCGTCTCGACCGACTCGGAGCCCGAGTTGGTGAAAAACACATGATCGAGATCGCCCGGCGCCATGCCGGCGAGGCGGCTGGCGAGTTCGAAGGCCTTGGGGTGGCTCATCTGGAAGGCGGTGGCGTAGTCCATCTCATGCGCTTGCGCCGCGATGGCGTCGGCGATCTCGTCGCGGCAGTGGCCGGCATTGACGCACCATAGGCCGGCGCTGCCGTCGAGCAGCTTGCGGCCGTCGGTCATCTCGTAATGCATGTCCTTCGCCTTGGCGATCAGGCGCGGCGCCGCCTTGAACTGGCGATTCGGCGTGAAGGGCACCCAATAGGCCTCGAGATCGTTGCGCGCCGTCGCGCTCTGGCTCGGCGCCCGCTGGGTCTGCGCGGCGATCGTCTTTTTCGGCGACTTGTCCCGATTTTTGGACGAATCGGCTGTGCTGGTCTTCGCGCCGGACATCTCTCGGCTCTCCCTTGAACTGCGAGGCATGTGTGATCGTTGAATATTACACCCGCCCTCGCGCCCCCGCACCCGATGGCTGCGAAACGTCCGGGCCGCAGGACAAAATGCCGGACCCTTGGGGAATCAGGGCAATTGGCCCTGCTTTGGTTAATTTTCAGAAACGGCGTATGTCTTTTAACCTATTGTATACGTTACATAATTCCCGTTGATTTTCGGCTCTGACGGGGATAAGAATCCATTAAGAACATAAAATTTTAGACAAAAGCCAACGGGACAGACCAGGCTCCAGTGCAGATCGGTTCTTCAGCCATAATCCCTTACGGGATGCTGACGGGTGCGGCGGCAAC